>Ga0172382_10005795_pt1 | contig 18247 bp, 17 predicted proteins | sample Leawel138RmetaG_FD_122245 | JGI IMG/M metagenome (GOLD analysis project Ga0172382, IMG submission 122245) | Leachate microbial communities from a municipal landfill in Southern Ontario, Canada - Leachate well 138R metaG | ecosystem: Engineered > Solid waste > Landfill > Unclassified | place...
AATAGAATATGTCATTGTTATGAAACTGATGTACGTTGTATGTACGTGGTTATGAAAATACAATATATATCTTGCCCTGACCCTTTACTTTAGACTGTCGGTCCTTATGAAACCAATGTATTTTGTTATGAAATGTCCTTATTAGATCTAGACTATTGAAGTAGAGAACTAATGTAGTTTCTTTTCAAAGTTCCAAGAATCCCTTACCATATCTTCTATACTTAATTTTGCTTCCCAATCCAACTCATTTCTTGCTTTTGAAACATCAGCATAGCTTATAGCTATATCACCAGGTCTTCTGTCAGTTATTTCATATGGAATGCTTATTTGATTTATGTTCATGAATGTATTTACAAGTTCAAGAACTGATGTTCCTTTACCTGTTCCAAGATTATATATATTAATAGCTGATTTATTAGATTTCAGTGCACTTAAATGACCTTTCGCTAAATCAACAACATGGATGTAATCTCTAACACCCGTTCCATCAATTGTTTCATAATCATTTCCATATATATATAGTTTTTCTCTAATCCCTTTAGCAACCTGAGTAATATATGGCATTAAGTTATTGGGTACACCATTAGGCACTTCACCAATTACTCCACTTTCATGAGCTCCTACAGGATTAAAGTACCTTAATAAAGTAACAGAAAAATCTTTGTTTGCTTTAGCTGTATCAATTAAAATCCGTTCACTCATAGCTTTTGTTTCACCATAAGGATTGGTTCTTTCTAACAACTTCATAGATTCATCAAATGGTGATGATCCTTCTCCATAAACAGTTGCCGAGGAACTAAATACGAACTTAGGTATACTATATTTTGTTGCAATTTTTGCTAAATTTATTGTTGAAAGCACATTGTTAAAATAATACATTAAAGGATTAGATACACTTTCAGCAACTGATTTATACCCTGCAAAATGAATAATGCTATCGAACATATAATCTTCACATATATTTGATATATCATCATAATTGGTTGCATCCACATTGAAAAAATCAAATTTTACACCTGTTATTTTCTCGATTTTTTCTTTTACGAATACACTTGAATTGTATAAATTGTCAATGACCACAACTTTATGATTATCTTTGATAAGTTCAACTACAGTGTGTGAACCTATGTACCCTAATCCACCAGAAACTAATATTTTCATTTTAGTTACCTCCTTCCTTTATTACTAAAATATAATAAATAGTATATCTTAATACCTATTTAGTGTTTAAAATCAAAACAACACATGTATTTTTAATAGAAGATGTATTTTTAATCAGAGTGATTATTTAAAAACTCGATTATTGATTTTGCTACTAGTTCAATATCTAATTCTTTTAAATAAGGATGCATAGGTAGTGACAATACTTTGTTGCATAAGTCAATTGAAACTGGATAATCATCATCTAAGTTATTAAGATTTTTAAATGCTGTTTGATTGTGCATGGTTTTTGAATAATAAATCATACTTGGTATATCTTTTGTTGACAAATACTGTTTTAAATCATCTCTTTGTTTTTTTGATTTAAGTTTAATCGTATATTGAGCAAAAGAAGATAAGTAATCATCTGGGATATAAGGAATATCAACAATTCCCATTAATAAAGAATTATATCTCTTATAGTTCCTATTAACGTCTTCAAGTTCATGATTTATAAATGCATCTAACTTAACTTCTAAAATAGCAGCTTGTATTGTATCAAGTCTTGAATTAACACCAATTCTTACATTGTCATACTTATCTAAACCCTTACCGTGTACTCTCAAAGACTTAATTAAATTAGCTAGACTATCATCATTTGTAAATATTGCTCCCCCATCTCCATAACACCCTAGAGGTTTAGCAGGAAAAAATGATGTTGTAGCTGCATCACCAAAGCTACCCGCTCTTTTATTTCTGTAAGATGCACCAAAACCTTGTGCTGCATCTTCAAGAACCAAGAGATTATATTTTTTAGCAATAATAGATATTTGATCATAATCAGCTAATAATCCAAATAAGTCTACTGGTATAATAACTTTTGGTATTAGTTGTTTTTTTAAAATAACTTCCTCAATCTTATCAACTAATTTTTCAGATTCAATATTAAATGTGTCTGCATTGACATCAACGAAAATCGGAGTAGCACCTGTATAAGATACAACTTCTGCTGTTGCAAAAAATGTAAAATTAGGTACAAATACTGCATCACCTTTCCCAACATTCCATGCTTTTAAAACTAATGAAAGTGCATCAGTTCCATTAGCACAAGTAATGCAATGTTTTACACCAACGTATTCTGCTAATCTCATTTCAAGTGATTCTACTTGATGCCCACTAATAAAATTTGAATCAATAAGTACTTCATTAACTACTTCATCAATTTCATTTTTGTACTTTTGATATTGAGATTTTAAATCACGGAACTCCATTTTAGTCACTCCTTTATTTGTTCGCAAATGTGTTCACTTCTTATTTGATAACTTCTTTTACATGACTCACACTTTAAACTATCTGGCAATTTTATCCCACATTCACAGACCCATCCAATTTGCTTGGCTGGAACTCCTGCAAACAAAGCATAATTTGGTACATCTTTTGTTACTACTGCTCCAGATGCAATCATGGACCACTTGCCAATGGTATGACCACAAACTATGGTCGCATTAGCCCCGATGCTAGCTCCAATCTTGACTAATGTTTTTTTATAATTTTCATTTCCTTTTGGATACTTACTTCTGGGAGTTAAATCATTTGTAAAAACCATAGAAGGGCCACAAAACACATAATCTTCAATAGTGACACCTTCATAAACTGATACATTATTTTGGATTTTAACATGATCCCCTATTTTTACATTATTTGCAATATTTACATTTTGGCCGATTGAACATTCTCTTCCAATCTTTGCACCAGTTTGAATGTGAGAAAAGTGCCATATTTTTGTTCCTACACCAATTTCAACATTTGAATCAATATATGAACTTTCATGAACAAAATAATTCATTATTTGAATCTCCCTTTAAAATCTAATGTTGAACATCCAGTTAACGGTAACTTTACAGGAGTGCCTTCAGCAGCAGACTTGTATATCGCTAGAACTAATTCAAGTGCTCGTCTGCCATCCGCAGCAGTAACATAAGGTTCAGTGTTTTCGTTAATCGACCTAATAACATCTTCATATAATGGTGTGTGGCCAAAGCCATATACATTAGGTGGATTTTCCTGATATTTTTCCTTAACTTCATCTGGGTTGTCAAGATTATCAGAAAATAGCCATTCTTCTATTATATTTACTGATTTACCGCCAGCTTTAATAGTTCCTTTTTCTCCAAATATATATAAAGTTTCTTCTAGATTTTTAGGGTATATATTTGTTGTACCCTCAATAACACCATACGATCCATTTTTAAACTTTATCAGTGCTATACCCAAATCTTCTGTTTCTATAAAGCTGTGTGCTAAGTTGTCAGTAAATGCAAAGACTTGTTCAACTTGATCACCCATCATCCATCGAAGCAAATCAATATTATGAATACATTGATTCATTAATGCACCTCCATCTTGTTCCCATGTGCCTCTCCAAGGTGCATGAGTATAATAATCTTTCCCTCTATTCCATCTTACATGAGCAGTCCCATGATACAATTTTCCGAATCGATTTTCCTCAATAGACTCTCTAATTTTCTGAATCGATTTATTAAATCTATTTTGATGACATGCACTTACTTTAACATTATGTTTTTGAGATAGATTAATTATATCATCTGCATCTTTTAGTGACAATGCAATGGGTTTTTCAATTATCAAGTGAATACCTTTTTTTATACAATATTTCGCGATTTCGGCGTGATTACCACTTTCTGTAGCAATTGCAACAATTTGGGGTTTTGTCTGTTCTAACATTATCTTGTAATCAGAAAAAATACTAGTTTTAGACAAAAAATCAAAATTAATTTTATGACTTTTAGGTTTATTGATATCTAAATCACACAAACCTACAATATCTAACTCATTGTTATGTGCTGCTAAAATATGGTTTGGTGATATTCTGCCACAACCAATTAATGCATATTTCATATATGATTCCCTCCTTACAACAACTCAATGTTGTTTCTTATCTTCACTTTTTTCATTGCATTTTTAGTATCAAAGATAAAATTTGAATGCTTTTGAACAAAATCGTAATCAATTGTACTATGTGCAGTAGTGACAATAACTAAATCTGAGTCTACAAGATTTTTAATAGTAAGATCATTTAACCCTTTCTTAACTTTTCCGTGTTCTTTATAAGCATTAATGTAAGGATCATAAAAATTTACATTTGCTCCAAGTTTTTCTAACTCATTAATAACCTCAATAGCAGGACTTTCTCGATAATCATCAATGTCCTGTTTGTAAGCTACTCCCAATATGAGTATGTTTGATCCATTAACTGATTTTTTAAAACTATTTAATATTTTAGAGCTTCTCTCGGCGCAATATTCAGGCATTCTATCGTTTATCATCATAGATGATTCAATCATTGACGTATGAAATCCAAACTCTCGCGCTTTCCAGGATAGGTAATATGGATCTAGAGGAATACAATGACCTCCTAAACCTGGACCAGGATAGAAAGCTTGAAAGCCATACGGTTTAGATTTTGCAGCATCTATAACTTCCCAAACATTGATTTTCATCTTATTACACAAAATCGCTAATTCATTAACTAGACCAATATTGATATTTCTATAAGTATTTTCTAGTATTTTTTCCATTTCTGCTATCGCTGGAGACGACACTTTATGAACTGGAGCTTCAAGAATATTTTCATACATTATTGCAGCGATATCAGTACATTCTTTTGTAACTCCACCAACAACTTTTGGAGTATTCTTTGTTTTGTAAATTAGATTACCTGGATCCACTCGCTCTGGTGAAAATGCTAAAAAGAAATCCACACCACATTTCAATCCAGACTTTTCTAATATTGGCTTTAATAATTCTTCAGTAGTACCTGGGTAAGTTGTAGATTCAAGTACTATAAGCATGTCTTTGTGCATGTAAGGTACTATACTTTCAGCTGAAGCACGTACATAACTTATATCTGGCTGTTGATATTCGTCAAGAGGGGTTGGAACTGCAATGCAAACCGCATCAGCATTTGCAACTTCTGAAAAATCAAGAGTAGCTCTCAGCATACCGTTCTTAACAATATCTTCCAAATCTTCATTAACAACATCACCGATATAATTTATTCCTTTATTAACATTATTAACTTTGTCCTCTTGGATATCAAAACCTAGTGTCTTATATCCCGCTTTTGCTTTTTCAACTGCTAAAGGCAAGCCTACATAACCTAACCCTATTACTCCTAAAACTGCTTTTTTACTTGTAAGTTTTTCTTTCAATTTCATTTTCTCACTCCTTATTTTTTTTAGATGCGGGATTCCCCACTAATACACAGTTCCCTTCCGGAAAACTTTTTGTTACTACTGCTCCAGCCCCAATTATAGTATTATCTCCAATAGTCACACCTGGTAGAACAATAGAATTCATTCCTAACCAACATCTCTTTCCAATATTGATATCTTTACCTGTCATGTGCTTGTGTAGATCACTTTTATCATGATTTGAAGTAATTATGCCAACATTTGGGCCAATCCATGTGCCTTCTCCTATAGTAATTGTTGATTCATTAGTTGATTGAAAGTAGCAGTTTTGGCTTTGGAATAAATGTAAATCATTTTCATGAAAATATATAGTTTTATAGTTTGTTAATACTGTAGATGGATGTGTCGGAAAGGGTATTTTACGATGATTTCCAGTAATCAGTCTATTTATAAAGTCAAAGTAAGCAATTCTCCAGCCAGTAGCAACAATAATATTTTTTGGGTGTTTAAATAACCTGGTTTTCAAATATTTCTTATCATATAGTAGCAAAGCAAAGATATATCCAAAGATAAAAAAATATATATACTTTAATATTCTGAAAATTTTCATATGTAAGTTCCCCCTTAATTTAAAAACTTTTTGATTCCCGCTATAACATTAATGGCAAGTAATTTATCAATAGGATTATCGGACCTCATATATTCGTTAATATATTTATGATTTTCAGTAGGTACAAATTGGATATTGTTCTCATAATAATTTTTAATAAATATTCTTAATTTTTTATTATTCCTATACCACAATGCAAATGGATTCATGTCATCTTTAATATATAATGCAAAATTTAACCCAATTAATTTAAAAAATTTGTTGATAGCTCGTTTTAAAAAAATAGAAAAGGAATTTAACAATTTAGGTATATATATTTTATCCTCATGTGTCAATGGTTTCATTGTATGTTGCCAAGTGAATTTTGCAGCTTCAGGGTATTTGTTAATTATCCATTTTTTTAATAGTATTCTTTTTTTTCGATATTTTATGGGGACACGGGCAATGAACTCGGCAACATCAACATCTGCCATTGGAGAGATTGCATAAGTATAGTTGCGTCTAATTCGTAATGATTCATAAATTAATTTTAAGTTAAATGAATATGTGTTAAACTCTTCAAATGTATCAAATTCTTCTAAATTATCTAACTTGAATGAAAAATCAATTAATTTGCTATAGCGGATAGTTGTGAGGCTTGGGTCGGTATGTTCCATTCCTTCTGTCAGAAGACCGTTAATATTTGATGCAAAAGCCCCGCTTATAGATATCCCCCAATCACTAGTGTAGTTCTTCTTAAATAGTTTATAAGCACCTGTACCTATGAAATATATTGATTGAGCCTCAGTTAAACTAACCATTTCATCAATATCAAACAAAAAGGTCCCTTTATTTAAAGGTTGAAAAATATGCTTTATATTCAAATAACTAGCAACTTTTTTTGATATTTTATGATCAGCAGTTTTTGATTGACTATAGCAAGTAGCAATAATATTGTTTGCATTTAATTTCTTTAATACAAAGTTTACCATTCTGCTATCTAACCCGCCAGATAAATCGGCTACATTATTGAATCCATACTCTTTGTTTTTTAACAATATTCTATTTATAGCTTGTGTATAAAGAACGTCAAATTTTTCAATGAGATTATCTAAGTCATCATTTAGCACAGGGTTACTAGAATACTTATGATATCTGTACTCAATCAACTTATTCTCTGATAATTCTAACAGTTTACCTCCGATTAATCTTTTGATATTACTAATTATTGTATGATTAGATAATAAGTATCCTAATGACAATAATTCTTTGATTGCTGTGGTATTGATAATCAATGAATAATCTAATGTTTTTAAATATCTTACAGTAATATCTAAGGAACTACTTACAATAAAATAGTTCACATCATCATTATAATAGATTGCCTTTTCACCATTGTGACTTGTAAATATTTCAAGTCTATCTCTTGTTTTATCAAAACAAAAACCAAAAAAAGGTCCACGAAGTTCATTTATAAATTTAATACCTTTCTTGATGTAAGAGTTTTTTAAATATTCATTAAAAGTGCAACTTTCTTGATTAACAATATCACTTTTGTTCAATATAGCCCCATCTAGAAATAGCATTATCTCATTATCGTCTATAACAAGACTATCATTATAAAATTTTTCGTTAAATTTTATGTTAAAACTGAAGTTTTTATGCATAAATTCTTTATACCCAGGAATATTAAATTTTTTTTCTAGATTTTTGTAAATATAAAAACCACTAATCATTTATCTCACCTCAATTTATTATGTTAGCTGTATTAGAATTTTTAGTTAATCTAATCAAGTAGTACCATGATATTATACCACTGAATGTATATACAATTATTAAAGAATATGCTGCGCCATCTATCCCGAACCTACTAATGAATATATAGGATAAGAATAAATGTACAATAGCTGTAAAAATTGATATTAATGCATTAAACCTGACCCTACCAAGCGCTGGCATTATATTTAGAGGAATCATTCTAAATCCTGCATTAATTGCGTTTACTATCCAAAAAATTCGTTGAATTTTTACTGAATCATAATACTCATTCCCATATAAGTAATTTATAATAAAAGGTGATAAGATAAAACCTATCAATGATACAACTAAAACAACTAAGCCAATATAAAATTGAATCTTTAGAGCTAAATTAATAATTTCGCTATTATTACGCATTTTAGCTAAAATTGGGAAATAAAATATCATAGCAGATCCTGTAATGAAACCTATCTGAGACGGAATCATGACACCAACTTTGTAATTAGCTGTTACTATTTCATCTTTAATAAGTGAGCTTATAATTGTTAACTCATTAATAGGTAAAATCATAGAAAAAAAATTTGCAATCATTAATGAGATTCCCATCATGATAAATGCTTTTTTTATGTTTTTATCAATACTTTTTTTTTCTGATTTTCCGTACTCTTTCTTAATAAATGAAAACCCAATTAAAATACTAACAAGAAATGCTAAATAAGTAGCTAGTGGTATTCCATAGACATTATAAAAGTATACAAATGTTATAGTAAATATCAATATTGATACCGTTTGTATAACTGCTATAAAGGAATATAATTTATTTTTGCCATTAGCTCTTACAAAGTTCTGTATTACTTCAACAACATACGACATGGTTGGGGTGAGAAACATAAGACTCACCAATGATTTAGCTTCTGGAAACGGAACTTCAAAATAATGGATGTATACTAATATTAGGCTAGACAAGATTAATTGAGCTAAAACACCATATTTTAAAGAGAATAATAAAAATGCTTTGTTCTTTCCTTTATCATCTCTAATAGAACAGTATTTAAGTAGAGCTGTAGCCAATCCAAATCCTGAAAATAATGTAATATAAGCGTATAAATTATTAGAATATATAAAATAAGCATAGTTTTCTTTAGAGATCATTCGTACAATTATTATACTAGTGAAGAAACTTATAAATTTTATTAATATATTCCCGACAAATATATGGAAAAACCCTTGATCTATTAGTGATTTTATTTTAGACGCTTCTTTATTTATAAACTGATTCATAATAATCCATAATTTCCTCTTCCAATCTCTTTGCAATATATTCATAATCATATGATTTAATTTCTAACGTATTTAGGTTTTTTAAATGATTATTAGGTTTTTTAATTGTATCAAGAATAAATTTTTTCATTTCTGTATGTGACAATAAAAAGTCAGCTTCTTCAAAAGTATACCCAATTCTTGTTTTTGATATTATTTTTTTTATTTCACTATTCTTTACTTCTCCTGAAACAAATCCAAGCACAGGTTTATTGGAAAGCATGTATTCATATAACTTACCAGTAACTATTCCCTTTTCTCTTTTAGTGTTCCAGGTTGAAATAAGCAAAAAGTCAGATATTTCTTGCAACTTTAAACTATGTTCCCTGCTAATTGATCCCCAATTCACTAAAATTGATTCTAAATTGTACTTTCTGGCATTCATCAAAATATACATAAAATCTGATCCAGCATAATTAACTCGAAATTTGTTGTTAAAAGTAGGATTTTCATCTATTATTTCACTTAAAATTTTAAACAATGGTGAAAAATCTCTTTTACCATTATATAACTGTCCAGTATATGTGAAATTAATTTTATTATTTAACTCAAACTCAAAATTAGTTTTACACTTGATATGTAGATCAGATTTATCATATCCATTACTTAGTTTTAGAATCTTATTTTGATATTTACTGATTTGCTTATCATTGGCCATTCCATCTGAAACAACTGTTATCAAGTTTGCTAAGTTACAAATCTTACGTAGAAAAAACTTGTTATATAGTTTAATGAAATATGGTGTACCTTCTTGGTTAGGTAGATCTCTAAAATCAGAAATCCAAACTGTATTTTTAAATTTCACCTTATATTTACGAGCTATCAAATGGCTAGAATGTGTACTAAATGTGCTGAAAACCGCATCATAAGACTTGAGAATTTTTAAATTCTTTTTAAAAGCGTAATAGTCTCTTAAATCATGTATCAATGAATAATATGGGTATATTTTGTCATATATAAATGAGTGTTTTCGTTTTATATTATTTTTACTATTAGGTTTTTCTTTCTTTATTAAAGAAAAAGTATTTTCAAAATCTGTTGAATCAATATTCTCAATGAGGTAAAAACCTTTTTTAGTATCATCATATATTATTATCGAAATATCATGTCCTAAATTAAACAAATACTTAGCAATTTTTGTTGGACGAATTGCACCTATTTTTTGTGATGGATTAAAGTATCTACTAATAATCAGGATTTTCATTTCGTAAGTTCCTTTCCTTGTTATTTATGATTAACATTATAAATAAAACGTTCCAAAAATATTTTTTCGGCAAAGAATCAAGGAAGAATATTACAACAAAAATAGATACTAACAAGCCAATTAATAAACTGTTTTTTGAAAACTTAAAACTATCTTTTAAAATATTGCCGATAAAAGCTAAGAAAACTATAAATCCAATAACACCAAACTCTATAAGTGAATTTAGATATGTGTTATGTATACCATAAGCATATCCAAAATATGGAATCAATTCAAAACTAGAATTACCAACTCCATATCCCCAAATAGACATATTAGGGATTAAATCATTTAGTACAATCGTCCATATGTGAATTCTTGAACCATATAAAGTTATATCATATATATATGACTCAATATTAATAACTCTATATATAATATTCTGTACAGATTCAAGACTTCCTAAAATAACAACTATAAGAATAACCACAGGGATAAAAAAAACTATTTGTCTAATTTTTTTAATATTGAGAAAAAGCCATGTTACAAAACCCAAAATTAATGATAGAAAAGCCCCCCTTGATCCAGTCAATAATAATATAACCATTGATAATATAAAGGAGATAATTGACAAGCTATTCTTCTTTTCTTCGAATATATTGTTTAAAGAAACAAATATTGGGGCTAACATAAATGCAGCTAAATTATTTGGATCATTATTCGAACTTAAGCTAAAACGAGAAAAATCTATTCCTCCAGATAAAATCATATAAAAAAACACAAATATACCACTTAATTCTATTGCTTTTTTTAACATTTTAATATTATTAGAACTGAAGGGTACAAAACTGATAAATAAATACAGTCCAATGAGTGACGAGTATGTTATTGCCATACTTATGGATTGAGTCACATATTTAGAAAATAAAATACTGATCCAAGTAATTATAAGAAATAGCATAGAAAAAACAAAATGTTTGCTAGCTATATTTACTTTCTGGTTAAACGACAACATAAACAATAAAATAAAAAACACAGTTAAAACAGCTAGCCCCTTCGAAATTGTTCCAATATTTGTTACCAAAATATCTTCAAATGGAGAAAACATAAAATACATAGAAAGAATAATGGATATAGCTGCTAAAAAATCTCTCTTTGCTATTCTAATCATTTAATTTACTCGCCTTGTATCTGGCTATTACAGATCTTACAAAACCTGTATAATTAATTTCTGCATTATAATTTTTCATCCAAAAATTTTTGCTATTTTCATAGAATTTTTGTTTTCTTTCTTCATTTGAAAAATAATATAATTTTATTATTTTAGCAATATTTTCAGCAGTAACATCGCTTTGTAATAAAAAACCATTATAATTGTCAATTACAATTTCAGAGTTTCCTCCAACATTTCTAGCAAGAATTGGAATACCATAACTTAATGCCTCCATCATTGATACTGGTACTCCTTCGTAATCACTTAAATTTAAAAATAAATCGATGTTTTTTTCTTCATAATACTTTTTCACTTCTCTGTTAGTCAACTGTCCAAGAAAATTGTATTCAATATTTCGAGACTTTAATACTGAAGATGCTAATTCTTTTATTTGTTCGAGTAATATTCCAGAGCCAATATGAGTCCAAATGATATTAAAATCACTTATATATGATATTGCTTCTATGATTAAATCAAGCCTTTTAAGTTCAATAACATTAGAGCAAGATAAGATATGAAAAGTCTGATTTAACTCTTTATAATGTACCGTAGAATCATTAATTGTTCCTAACTTTGATAAGTATATATTATTCCTTTTATTCGGTATTACATTATTAAACTGGTTAAGACCTACAGAAGATACAAAGTGAATTTCGTCTAATTTTTCACTTAACAATTTCCTATATGATTGATATCCGCGATTAAAAAATGCGTCATAACCGTGTGCTCGACTAATACAATACGAGTTTTTAATTTTGCGCTTTAATTTTACTAGAGTATATGCTTCTGAGGATAACCAGTATGAATAATATATTTTCATGTTATCTTTTGTATCTATATTCTTAATAATCTTATATAGAGTCTTGTTGGAATTAAGATTGTAAGCGAATATCCTTTTTAATATATCGATTAACCGAATACTATCATAGTTCACATAGGCAAATTTAATTTCTTTGATAGTACTTAAAGTAAATAAATTTAGAATTGATTTAAAGTATGTAATAAACGAAGTCTTAGTGTCATTTACCATAATCACTTCCCAATTCAAAGGAGTATTAATCTCCTTTCTTAATGAATTTTTTTCTCCACAAATTATATATATTTTACTAAAATAATCAGATATATATTTAATTTCATTTTCTATAAAGGATTCACCTTCATAAGGGAAATGACTGGTTATTAGTACTAATTCCATGTAATATCCTCCTAGAACAAACTTGTTTTTCTTACCATATCAATAATAAATCTTCGTATTCTAACATATAATGATGTTTTATATTCTTGATGTGTTTTTGGTGGTCTATTAATGATTTCATCCCATAGCAAATCATCAATATCCAACTCATTTAATATCATTTTGATCTCACTTTTAATTGTATTTTCATCATAAGGTGATTTTTTTAACAACTCAATCGCGTATTCTCTGTCCATTTGTCTTGAAACAATCATGCTAGAATAATGAGATCTTCTTTTATCAACATTAAATTTATGATAAAACCAATAAACTTGTATGAACTTCGTAAGCTTGTTTTCTAAATGCTTGCTACCGTAATATTGAAAATCGCAAAAATCCTTTAGATCTTTGAGTGACTTTTCTCTGCTATAATCAATATAGTCCAGCAATTTTATAGTTTTTACCCTCAAAAACAACTTATCTATATCTCTTCTAAAATTTGAAATCAGATTCAATTTATTAAGTTTGCTTCTTCCAAATTTATTATTAATGTCGAAAATATTTCTTGTATCAAAACAGTCATAAGTATTGCCTCTCTGTAATATAGATTCCAGAGAAAAATTACCACCAGACAAAAAATATTTTATTTTGTGTTTTCTCATGTACTTGTAAATTTCAGCAAATAAAATATTATCTTGTGGAACAGCAATGTTTGGCACATCGGCTAAAATATACGCCCTTGTTAATTCAATGTATTGATGGTAATCTGGTTTTATCGTAATCAAATCAACATTTGTATATTCGACTAATTTTTTTATATTTTCTTTTGAAACCGTAGTATCAAAGCCATCATCAATATGTAGAGCTAAAATTCTTAATCCCCATTTTTGAGAACCCAAATATAATAAATATGACGAGTCAAGACCTCCTGATATACCCATAATACAATCATATTTCTTATTCTTTGAATAGCCTTTTATTTCATCAAGTAAAGAATCTAATTTCTTTTTACCCTTCTCTCCTGGAAAGTACTGATTTTCCATATTTTTAATTGCCTGATTACAATAATTACAATGTCCATGTTCATCAAAGAAGATTGTTTTATCAGAATGATTGTCCATAACACATCTTGAACAAATTTGATAATTTTCACTTTTGTTCATTGAATATCTCCTCCATAATTTTTACAAATTTTTTCGCAGATGAACCATCACCAAATTGAGATAGAGAATATGAGCCAAAATCAATTTTTGCATTTTTCACTGCATCTATAATAGATTTATTATCGATTTTAGTTAATATATTCCAGTTTCCATTTAATGTTTCTATCCACTCTGTCTCTTCTCTGACTGTTACACATCTTTTTTTCAAATAATATGCTTCTTTTTGAAGCCCACCAGAATCTGTTATTACTAATATAGAATCTATAATTAACTTAAGCATTTGTAGATAACCAACAGGCTTAACTATAACAATGTTAGTTTCATTTTTCAGCAATGATAAAATCATCTGTCTAGTTCTTGGATGTGCCGGAATAAGTACTTTATGTTCCAACTCTTCCAATGAACTAATTATAATTTTGAGTTTATCTATATCTGTATTTTCAGCTCTATGTATAGTGCATAAATAATAATCATCAATGTTTACTTTTTTATTAATGTATTGCAAGTCACTCGGAAAAGTTGGATATTTTTCAAGTGCTAAATCTTTAAATTTTATTGTTGCATCGAGCATAACATCTCCTATATTGTAAATATTTTCAGTTATATTCTCTTTTTTTAAACAACTAACAGCATTTTGAGTTGGGCAAAACAAAACACTTGATAAATAATCAGTCAGAACCCTATTAATCTCTTCTGGCATTTTTTTATTATAACTTCTTAAACCTGCTTCCATATGTATTACAGGAATTCCAATTTTTGCTGCACTAATAGCACCTGCAAGAGTACTATTTGTATCGCCATAAACTAGAACACAATCAGGTTTTTCATTTAATATTATTTCTTCTATTTTTAACATCATATGAGCTGTTTGATACGCGTGTGTCCCAGAGCCTACACCTAAATTATATATAGGCTTTGGTATATTTAACTCTGAAAAAAAAATGTTTGACATATCTTCATCATAGTGTTGACCAGTATGAACTATTACTTCATCATGATTATGTTTTAAAGCTTGAGAAATTGGAGCTGCTTTAATAAATTGTGGTCTTGCTCCAATTATTGTTATTATTTTCAATTTAATCACCTAATATCCTTTTGTATATATCTAATAATTTTCTTTCTTGACTTTTCCAATTAAATTCATTTTCTATTGCTTTTCTTCCGTTTTCACCCAATTTAACTAATTGATCGCGATTTTTAATCATCATTTCAATTGTTTCAATGAACTGGGTTCTACTAAGAGGGTTAATAGTATACCCACAATTGTATTTTTCTACAATATCCTTCCAAATTAAATAGTCTGTACATAAAACTGGAAGACCAGATTCTAAAAATTCAAATAACTTGTTATTTCCTAGGGTTCCTGTGATTTCCACTTGCTTTGAATGATGTAAAGCTACCCCCAAATCTGAAGATAAATATAAATTTTCAACTTCTTCTTTTGATATAAACCCTAAGTACTCAACTTTATTCCAACCTGGGATTTTTCTTAGTTTTTCTATATATTTTGAATCTGATGGGCCAGCAATTATATACTTAACATTAGATAATTTTGAAATTGAATCTATTATCAAATCATGATTCCATGTATGATCTATCCCACCAGCAAAACATATACGAAACTCATCATTGTCATGACTAATTCTTGATTTGTATTTTATTATTGGATAATTTGTAATTATAGAAACATTCATGTTTATTTTCTTTAATCTATTTTTAATATGTGGAGAGACTGTAATTAGGTAATCCAGTTTTGTCAATTTTTTTTTCTCATATAAACCATATAGTTTTGAAATTATCCAGCGTAAATACTTAGGTATCCAGTTTTTTTCCATAATTTGGTCTGGAATATTTTCATGAGAATCGAATATAACTTTGTAACCAAGTTTTTTTAATTTTACTCCGACATTAATTAAGTCTGGGTCATGTAAATGATATAAATCAGCATTAATAGAAAGGGCTTTTTTATATAATTGTTTATTTCTATTCATAAACCTATGTAATCTATTTCTCATTTCTACATTAGTTGATTTTATAAACACATTATTCAACGTTTCATCTGGCAAATTATCATTAACGACCAAATAAACTTTATAATTAGTTTTGTTTGCTAATGAGACGCACTCTTTTTGAAAAACTCGAATATCAGTTCTCTTATGAATACTTGTTAAATGACAAATTATCATTTTCGTCTACCTCCTAAATAGTGTTTCTTAAAAGCATACAACCCATGAGAAAAGGTATAGAACATTGATATAAATAATCCTGATTTAAAATACTTTTTATGAATTGCAAATGTCCACAAGAGTGTTTTATGTTTTTTTGCACTTAGAGAACCACTATATTTTCTATACTGTGCCAAAGTGTCACTATAACCATAAGCGCTAATCTTATTATTTTTCAAAATTTCCAACCAAAAGACATAATCTTCATGTTTTATTTTCGGAAACAATGTTTTCTTTATTAAGTCCTTTTCAATTATAACCGTCAAGCATCCAATAGGATTATAAAATTTAAGCTTAGAATAACTAATTTTAGTAGGAACTTTTATAGTTTTTATAAATCTGTCATCAGAATTTATAACTTCATATGCAGTAAATGAAAACTTATGCTTCTCTTGAGACATTTTTGATATTTGATAATATAATTTATCTTCATGCCAAAGATCATCACTATCTAAAAACGCAATAAACCTCCCTTTAGATTTTTTAATTCCAATATTTCTTGCATTAGCCACTCCCTGATTTTTTATTAGATTGTGAGAGTAAATCCTGTCATCAGTTAAAACAAATTCTCTAATAATAGATTGTGTTCTATCATTTGAATTATCATTTACAATAATAAGTTCCCAATTCAAATATGACTGTTTTATAACAGAATTTATTGATTTAGCAATGTATTTTTCCCCATTATAAACAGGCATAATGATACTTACAAGATCATTCATTATCTATTCCTCCTTCTGCTAATTTAATGGATTTTTCAAGATCATAAATATTATAATCATAATCAATTTTATTTAGGGAAAAATCATAATAGAGATCAGAAAATACTTTTGTCGTAATAAATCTGTTAAAAAAGTTAATAATTAAAAAGTTAAATATTTTTGTAAAGTGTATCAATTTGTTATTATTCTTGCTAATATAATACACCAGCTTAGATGTACTAACATACTCTTTGTTTTGCGGATGAAAAGTTCCATAATAACTGTTATCAATAATATTTTTAACAAACTCACAAAAATTAAAGATAAATATGATACTTCGTTTGTTATCTATGTTTGGAAATACTTTTATTTTTTTAGCTATCTTAGATAATTTTACATAATTTCCTGGAGACTTGTATCCATAAATCATAGGTGGTCGAATTATAGAAATGCTAAACTTATTATTTTTTAATTTGCTTATTAGGATTTCTGCTTCCAATTTTGATTTGCCATATGCATTCTTAGGTTTAGGAACTGTATTGCTTGAAATAACACCTTTTTTCATACCAAAAACACTCATTGTACTAAGAAAAATAAAATGTTCGACTCCTTCGTTTTTAGCTTTTTTCGCAGTCTCATAAGCTAAATCTCTATTAATTAAATAATATTTATCTCTATTTTGTTTTTTCTCTTTAATATGTACTAATCCTGCAACATGAAAAACTACATCAAATCCTGAAAAATCAAATTCTTTCCAATTTGGATTTTTCATATCAAGTGTTTGAACATAATATTTATCTGGTTCTTTCATTAACCATTTTTCTACATTGGTTCCAACATAACTATTAGCACCAGTAATTAATATTTTTTTCATTTAAAATCACCTATACTTTGGGTGTATTGTTTTTAGATTTTTCGATTGTACCAGTTCCACCTTCAACAACACCATCTGACCTAAACACACTTATAAAGGTTCCTATGAAGATTTTTATATCTAGCCACAAACCAATTTTTTTTAAATATTCACCATCCAGAGCTGCTTTTTCTGGAATTGGTAATGTGTCTCTCCCCTTAATTTGAGCATATCCTGTTATACCAGGATAAAGTTTATGTACATCATACTTATCTCTTTCTTCAATAAGATCAAATTGATTCCATAAAGCTGGTCTTGGACCAATAATTGACATGTCACCTTTTAAGATATTTATTATTTGAGGTAATTCATCTAAACTGGTTTTTCTAAGAAACTTACCCATTCGAGTTATATATTGTTCGGGATTTTCCAACATGTGTGTCGGTGTGTCTTTGGGTGTATCTATTTTCATAGTTCTAAATTTCAAAATATTAAAATGTTTTTTATTTCTACCAATACGTTTTTGCTTGAATAGAATTGGTCCTTTAGAATCAATCTTGATTAAAATCATAATCAATAAATACACAGGTGATAACAGTAATAGCCCTATAAATGCACCAAGTGTATCGTAAAATCTTTTAAACTTTATATAAAACATTGTCATCACCCTCATAATTAATTATCAAAAAAATTGATAATACAGTCTTTATTGTA
>Ga0172382_10005796_pt1 | contig 18243 bp, 15 predicted proteins | sample Leawel138RmetaG_FD_122245 | JGI IMG/M metagenome (GOLD analysis project Ga0172382, IMG submission 122245) | Leachate microbial communities from a municipal landfill in Southern Ontario, Canada - Leachate well 138R metaG | ecosystem: Engineered > Solid waste > Landfill > Unclassified | place...
GGTTTCAAGCTCATCTCGCTCCGCTTTGGTTAGTGTTACTTTGTACTTGATCATAATCACCTCTCTATTGTGAGGCAATTATTCTCAACCCATACGACTTGTCAAGCTTGACATGACACTAGAGGATTTGTTAATATACAGAAAATCGATATAAGTGTTGGTGCTAGAATTATTAAATGAGCTGAAGCTGGGCCCTACAAAAGAAATAGTAGTGGAGACAGCGTTAAAATTTGGGGTTTCAATGGTCAGATCTTTATAGAATTCGCAGAAAGCTCTGCCTTGCGTGCCTGCAAATGAAAGGGAGGAGTTTGAAAGCCATTTTGCCCAGTCTTTTACAACCAGAGTAGATGAAGTATTGAGCACAACACTGCCGGCAGTCTCCAATTTTTCGTTGACGGTAAATGTTACACTGCCGCCTATTGCTAACGTGGTACCGGCGCTAAGCGACAGTTTGTAACATGCGGCGTTAGAATGAACCACAGGCAGATAAGAGCCCATAGCAGTGATTACCGCGTTATCATTCGCTGTCGGCACCTGGCCCGTTTGCCAGTTGCCGGAATCGTCCCAGTCATCGCTGATGCCGCCAAACCAATAATAGGTGTTTTGCGCGAAGGCAAAAGTGGCGAGGGCAAGAATAAAAACCAATAATAGAGTCCGTTTCATGTGTTCTCCTTTGTGTGGGTTTGTTTTTTGTTCGTCACATTGGACAAAAACGCTAACGTTTTTCATCCCTTAAACTTGATTAAACCATGTTGTTAAGTGTCTTCGCCAAACAGCTTAAAAGCGTTTGAGGAACCGAAATCTGGAACAGTTTACACGCTATGTAATCGATTTCAAAATCTATTGGCACTAGCCTGTGAATATGGTTTTAATTGTCAAGTACATTTTTTCGATTGTTCTGCTGGATATCGGGAAAGCTTTTCGATACTGCATCCTGAAAATTATTGAAGCCGAATTTGGTTCATATTTTGGAGAGATGTATTCGCAGGTTTTCCAAAGAGAGTGGTCTGTCAAAAAAACCAGCGATACCGTTATCGACACTTGGCTCAAGGCCTTAATCACTTCTTAGTCAAGCCTTAATCAAGCGTTAATTATTAAGACTTGATTAAGGCTTGATTAACACTTGATTAACTGCCAGGATTAAGAGTGTGCCGTCCTGAAATTGGTTGACTCAAAATGGCTTACGAGGAGAAAAAGATCATGTGATACATGAAGAAGGGTCACCTAACTACATTATGGCGAAGCGGTTAAGAGAGTGGCTATTGAAGAGATTGAGGCAGGTGAGGATAGGGGAGAGGACTCCCCTATTTTGAATTTGGAAAGCTTATAAAATGAAAGCCCAGAGCGTGTTTTATTCCCAGAAGGGGAAGGTGGTTTGCTGGAGTTGGGAAAGGTCTTCCAGCTTCCATTGCCAATTTCCCAGCGCGGTGCCGGGTATATTCATGCGGGCATCAGAACCCAGTCCCAACAGGTCTTGCGCGGTGAAAATGAGGTTTTCACATCCGGAGTTTTGAGAAATCTGACAAAAAATTGCGTGGATGGAAGCTTCGATGTCCTCAATGCTTTCCAAGCCCAGTCCGGCAAAAAGCTCGGCGTTTTTGCGGATATAATTCAACAGATTCAGCCGGCTGGGGCTTTCCGGTTCGAGGTTTTCATACCATTCGCGGATGGTTGGATTGTCGTGAGTTCCCGTGTAGAGAATTCTTTCAGGGGGAAAATCCCGTGGTTCGGGGATGCCTTCCTCAAAGCAAAATTGCAAGACAATCATTCCGGGAAGTCCGTAGCGGTCGCGGAAGTCGCAGACATCGCCATTGAGCACGCCGAGGTCTTCAGCGATGAATTTTTCCAATGGAAACTGTTTTTGGAGTTGGGAGAAAAAATCCTGAGGCAGGGCTTTTTCCCAGCTTCCGCCCAGCGCGTCCTCTGGCATTTGGGGCAAGCCGGTTTGAGGGTCTTTGGGGCAATCCACCGCCCAATAATTCACATAACCGATGAAATGGTCCAGACGAAGCTTGTCCAGATATTGCAGGGCGTGGTTGATTCTATCAAAGAAAAGCTTGAAACCATCAGCGCGCATAGCTTCCCAGCGGTAGAGCGGGTTTCCCCAAAGCTGTCCCTTTTCGCTGAAAGCATCGGGTGGAACCCCGGCAACGCGGAGACGATTTCCATTTGAGTCCAGATCGAAAAGATGCTGATTTGCCCAAACTTCCGAGCTTTGATGGGAAAGATAAAGCGGCATATCCCCAATGAGTTGGATGCCCTGTGAGGAGAGATAATCTTTCAAGCGCAAAAGCTGATCACGGGCAAAAACCTGAGCGCATGCCACCTGAAGCATTTGGCGTTCGTAATCGTTAAAAAGTTCATCGTAGAGCTTATCAGAATAGCGTTGGTGTTCCGCTCGGAAAAGGTTCCAATCCGTTTCACCATACAGTTTGCAGAGGGTGGTGTAAGCCAGATAGGGCTTGAGGTAGAGGGCGTCTTTTTCGATGAAAGCCTCGAGCTTGTTGTCGCAGAGATAATTTTCGGAGGCGGTTGCCAAAAGCTGGTCTTTGAGGCGATACACGGCTTCGAACGGAACCTGGTCACCTATGGGAAGCTGGGCTGCCTCGAGATCGGGAAGGTCAATCAAGCCATCTTCATAAAGCAGCTCCGGGCTGATCAGATATGGATTGAGCGCGAATGCCGACATCGGATTGTAGGGCGAATTTCCATAGCCGGTTTGATAGAGGGGCAAAATTTGCCAGGATTTGAAGCCTTTTTCCAAAAGAAGGTCGGCAAGCAAGTAGGCGTTGGGACCAAAATCGCCGATGCCAAAATCCGAGGGAAGCGAACTGATGTGAAGCAGGAGACCGAGGTTTTTCACGCCGCCTCCATGATTTGCAAGATACACTGGGTCAGCAGGATGGCGTCGCTGGCAGCGGTGGTTTTGAGCTTGGTATCGGTTTCCAAAAGAATGGTGAAAATGGCCTGGGTTTGGGGAAGGGAATAGTTTTTGGCGAAGTTCATATATTCAGCTCGCTGCTTTGGATACAGGTCATGCAAGTGTTTTGCTGTGATTTCGGAAGGGCTGAGGTGGGCTTCCTTCATCAGCAGGATGTGATGAATGGCAGTGAACACGCGGGTAATCTGCCCCAAAATCTGCAAGCCTTTGGTTTCTGAATTGAGCATGCGGTCCATCAAATCCAGGGCTTCAGCGGAGCGGCGTCCACCCAAGGCTCTGGCAAAACCAATCTGGGTTCCCAGCCGAGAGCTGCCCAGACTTTGCTGTACGTCGTCAATCGTGATGGTCTTGCGTTCACCCACCAAAAGTCCCAGCTTTTGAAGCTCGTTATTCGCGCTGGCATAATCCAGTTCGACCCGCTCGATGAACATCGCGCGCGCGTCCGGACGCATGTTTTTTCCCATTTTTGCCAGGCTTTTATTCAACCAATTGATGAGCATATCGCCCCAGCGGGGGAAATCGCAATTCACCACTTTGCTGTCTGAACTAATCTTCTTCCAGGCGCTGGTGCGAAGGTCTGCCTTTTCGGCTGTGATGACCAAACTTTGCTCCAGAGAAGGGTTCTGGAAATAGGCGGCGAGGCAATCCAGTTCTGGTTTGCGGAGCAGGTCGGCATTTCTGAACAGGATGAGCTTGGTGCTGGAAAAAATGGAATAGGTATCCAAAAGGTCGTTGATTTGGGCGCAGCGCATTTCATCGCCGTAAACTATGACCAAATCTACATCCGCGTCCCGTTTCAGGGTTTCGCGTATCTGGTTTGTGACGGTATCCTGCAAAAAAGCGTCAGGCCCCAAAAGCAGGAAATTATCGCCCAAACGGGGTTTTACGGAGTCGAATTCCAAAGCGTCTATGGCCATCAGGATTTTCCCAAAATTATAACCAGGAAGCTGATGGCTCCCGCCGCCCAGCAATACCAGGAAAAATACTTCAAACGCGCGCGGGCAATCAGTTCCATCATGAAGCCGATGACCAATAAAGAGACGACGAAAGATGCCACAAACCCACCCAGATAGGCGGATAACTCACTGAGGCTGAGCTGTTTGAAGGCACCCAGACTGGTAAGGTTGGCAGCCAAAATGGCGGGAATGCTGAGCAGGAAGGAAAATTCCGCCGCTTCCCTGCGCTTGACACCAACCAAAAGTGAGCCTGTGATGGTGCTGCCAGAGCGGGAAATGCCTGGAATAATGGCGATGCCTTGCAAAAGACCAATGAAAAGGCTGCGCGATATGCCCATATCGGAGGCGGGGATGCTTCCCGATTTCAGCCGGTCGGAAATAAACACAATCACGCCAGTGACAATCAGCATCAGGGAGACAAGCAAAGGTTTCTCGTAAAGCCCTTTGAAGAATTTGCCAAAAAGCAGATAGATAACCCCGGTGGCGAGGGTCGCCAAAAACAGATAAAGAATGATATTGCGGTTGCGCCGGTGGGTTTCGTGTCTCAGAGTGCGTTTCCAACTGAAAAGCGAGACCACCAAATCCCAGATTCTCTGGCGGAAAAAGATGAGAACGGCGAGCAGGCTTCCAAGGTGCATAAAAATCTCAAAAGCAATGCTGCCAGTTTCTTCGATGCCAAAGAAATGCTTTGCCAAAACCAAATGACCGGAACTGCTGACGGGCAGGAATTCGGTCAAACCTTGTATGATGCCCAAAAGAATAGAGCTCAAGAATTTCATTTTGTCCTCAAATAATGGGTGCTAAGTCTGTTTTTCCAACTTGGGAGAGGGGGATGAGAGTGAATCCCAGAGCTTGAACGCGATCCAGGAATTTATGCAGATAAATCAATTTTTCGGGGCTGTGGCAATGGGTAATCACCACCACGGTGCTGTTTCGGGTCGCCAAATCCTGGATGGCGTTGATTTTTCTCTCCAGAGTTTCATCCGTGATATCTGGTGAATCCAGGAAAATATCGTTGCGCCAGGCGGGGATGCGTGCTTTTTGAGCAACCTGATAGGCAATGGAAACGTTTGAAGTGCGGCTGTCCAAAAAGCCCTTGTTTTTCTTTTTCAAAACGTCCATCACCCAGCCCATAATGGTGTTGTCCGCCGTTGCCAAACTGCCCATGTGGTTGTTTACACCCATGCAGAGCGGGAGAGAATTCAGGTGTTTCAGCAGGGTTCTTTCCACCTGAGCCTGGTTCATTTGCACCAAAATGGCGTTTTCACCAGGGTTTTGCCTCGGATAGCCAATCGGTTCCATGGGCACATGCACCAGGGTTTCACGCCCTTGTTGATCCGCCAGGGTCATGGTGTTCACGCTTTGTTTGAAGCCGGGCATTATGGCAAAAGTTACCTGGGTGGGCAGGGCGAGCCATTCTTGCAGAGTTTCCCCTTCCACAGAGCCAAAATCGTCCACCACGATTGAGATATATTTTTTACCAGCCCGCTGTTGCGCGGTTCTGGGCGCGTAGGACAGGATTACCTCGAAGTTTTTGTCTGCGTGGGTAAAGCTGAGGATTTGTTTGGAGCCATCCACTTTTCCATCGTCTTGAACCGCCCGCATGCTCCGGAATTCATTGGAAACAAGCACGTTGGCATAGGTGAGATCCATTTTGGAGCGATCAACCGGAATTTCCAGGCGGATAACCTTTCGGATTTCTTTGGGGACAATACTGCCCGGCTCCATGCCAAACTTTTCCTCCAAAGCCTTCACCAGCTTGTTTTGATCGAAAGGCTGGGTTCCCAAAGCGGTTTCCTTCACCGGCTTCACACGGGTTTTGGGTTTTTGGGTCAACAGCCAAACGATGCCCCCGCAAAGCAGCAGAATGAGAATATATAACCACAAATCCGATTTTGCGGTCACGCTTTTTGCGGGTTTGCGTTTCTTATTCTTGTTCTTGCGGGTCATTTTCTTCGTCCAAATCTTCCACGATGGGCTGGGGAATCATTTTATGAGACAGAGAATTCACCAGCAACACCAATGGTGAAAACACCAAATTTGACAGCAACAGCGCCACAAAGAGCAAAAACACATCATAAATCAGGGGCAAAAGGCCGGTGGCGTGCGCCAAATGCAGCGAAAAGCCGGTTCTTCCAATAAAGAAATCCAAGACGTTCATCACAATATTGTTATAGATGCCGCAGGCGAGCAAAGCCATGATGATGAAGGAAAAACCGTGCAGCAAAAAGGGTCTGGGGCGGCTGCGAAAGTCCTTGCGAACCATCACCAGGGCGCGGCGAACATCCATTCCATTTTCGCGGTGGGGACTGGTCCAAGCGTTGCGAAGCGCGTAGCCCAGAATCAGCCCGACAGACACAAATCTTGCCAAACTGGTGTAGATGGTTGAAAGAGGCAGGCTGATGCCATAATAATGGTTCAAAAAAGCGTAAACCAGATAGATGAGCCCCACAGCGAACATCACCACCAGCAATATTTTATGGAGGCCGATGATGGTGTGGGCAATGGAGTTTTTCTGTTCCTGGCTGAGTTTTTGGTTGGGGTGGCTGAGCTCGCTGTAATTCTTTAAAATCAAAAGAACCACCAAAATGAAAACCACGAGGAAAATCAGCAGGGGAAAGTAGTATTTATGCGAGGTAAAAAGGCCGATGCTGACATATTGAAAGCTGTTTATGTTCAGCCAAAAAACCAGGGCCATGGGATACAGGATGACCTGCATTCCGTTGAAGCTGCCAAAAAGAAGTCTCAGCAAACCGATACAAAACTGGCGAAAATTCATCAGCGATGTCCTCAAAGAGAGCGTGTGCCTTTGGTGGAAAAGGCGTTCACGTCCAAACTTGCGAATTCCCCGGCTAAGAATTTGGGAATTGCAGCCGCTCCGACCATGGCGGCGTTGTCCACACAAAGTTCAAGGCTGGGATGATGGAGTTTTATCCCACGTGAGGCGGCTTTTTGAGCCAATTGACTGCGCAAAGCGCTGTTTGCTGCCACACCGCCGGCTAAAAGAATGGTTTTAATGCCTCGTAACTGCGCCAACCGCAGAGTTTTATCGATTAAAGGATCGATGATTGCCTGCTGAATTGAAGCTGCCAGGTCGTTCAGGTTGTTTTGGATAAAATCCGCATCCTGGCGGGAGACATATTCCATCACGGCTGTTTTCAAGCCGCTGTAGCTGAAGTTAAAATCCTCTTTGCGTTTCAGGGCGCGGGGAAAGCTGTGGAAGCTGGGGTTTCCGCTGCTGGCGGCCAAATCCAAAGCTGGTCCACCGGGATAGCCAAGCCCCAGCAGTTTCGCGGTTTTATCGAAGGTTTCCCCCGCCGCATCGTCCAAGGTTTTGCCCACCACTTCAAAATGGGTAAGACTCTCAAACAGAACCAATTCCGTGTGTCCACCGGAAACCACCAAAGCCAGAAATGGCGGTTGGATAGCCGGGTTTTCGATGAAATTCGCGAAGATGTGGGAAAGCATGTGATTGACTGTAATCAAAGGTTTCTGCCAGCTCCAGGCAAGGCTTTTGGCAAACGCCAAGCCCACAATCAGAGAGCCGATCAGCCCTGGATTCACAGAAACCGCCACAGCGGAAATTTCCTCGCTTCGCAGACCGGATTTATCCAAAGCCGCCTGGGTGAGGTGAAGAATGTTCTGCATGTGGAGCCGGGAAGCGAGTTCGGGCAAAACTCCGCCAAAATTGGCATGATCGGTTTGGGTGCTCACCAAGTTGCAAGTCACCTTAAAGTCTGTGTCAATTAAGGCCACAGAGGTGTCGTCGCAGGAGGATTCAAAAGCCAGGATATGCTTCATTTGTCGGCGCGAACTCGTGTTGGAGTGTGTTCCACCAAAGTGATGCCAGCGGGAAGCTGCACATCAAGACTGTAAAAACCGCTCTCGTCAGCTTTGTTGGAAACGTGGATGACGATACCGGAAGGCAGGCTTGAAAGGCGTGATTGAGGACCCTTAACCTTGATGGTTGCAGTGGAAGGATAAACCGTTCTGCCTCCAGTCGCGCTGATGGGCAGGTTTCTCAAAACACGGGTTTGGGTGTCGTCTTTATCCGAACCGCTTCTATCTGAAGGGCTTGAACCGGGCTTTTCCGAGCCGCTTTCTTTGGCAGCAGGTTTCTTGCCTGTTTTGGCTATCAGCGCCTGACTGCTGGGGTTGATGCCCAAAATTTCCACCTTGAGATTGTGAGACGGATCCACAATCCTGTAGTTATGCCAGTTCGCAGCCCAATAATCCGCCGCGTCCATCTCCACATGGGTTTTGGAAAATTTCAGCCGGAGAATATCCAAACCACGCCCTGCCACCGCGCATGAAATCTTTTCCGCGGGCTGTTTTTCGGCGTCAGCTTCACTGGTGTTCACCAATTCAAGCTTCAGGGAAGTGTTTGTTCTGTGTTGGGAAACCAGGTTCAATTGCAGCCAAATAAACACTGCCAGCACCACTGCCAGCACTTTAAAACCAAGGTTATTTTTCATTTCTGCTGGCTTTCCAAGATGGCGCTGATGCCAAGCTGGCGGATTTTTTTGTAAAGCGTGGTGCGTTCCAGCCCGATGGCTTTGGCGGTTTTGCTCACCTGCCAATCGTTTCGTTCCAGATAAGGCAGGATGTAATCCCGCTCAAAGGCGGCAGTGCTGTCACGAATACCGTTTATTTTGAAATAGCGTTCCATGCCAGCCGCGTGAAAATCCGGGGTTTGCAGCAGCTTGTTGTGGAAATGATGGATAATGGTTTTGTTGTTGATTTCGCGCTCGTTGATGCTGATATAGCGGCAAAAGTTTTTCAGTTCTCGCACATTTCCAGGCCAGTCATAGGAAAGCAGTTCTTCTTTGAGGGCATTGAGATCAAGCTGTTCGCTGAGGTGATAGCTATTTGCGTAGCTGGTGATGAAATAGCTCATCAAAAGCAGAATATCATCGTCACGTTCCCGCAAGGGGGGAATGCGAATCACGTTTCCTTCGATGCGGAAGAAAAAATCACGGCGGATGCGGGATGAATCAGCCAGAGCCTTCAGGTCCACGTTGGAAGTGTAAACCAGGCGTGTGTTTACCTGTTTGATGTTGCCGCCGATAACCTGGATTTCCTTGTTGTCCACGGCGCGCAAAATCTTGGCTTGGGAACGCAGGCTCAAATTCGTGACCTCATCCAGGAACAATATGCCTTCGGAACACTTTTCAAACATTCCAATCGTGCCCCGGTCGTCTTTTCCGCCGATGCCTCTTTCCCTGCCAAAAAGCTCAAGTTCAATCAAATCCTCACCCAAAGAACTGCACAAAATGGTGTGGAAAGGCATGCCAAAGCGTTTTGAATTCACATAATAATAGTTCGCCGCCACTTCCTTGCCCGTGCCATTTTCACCCAGGATGAGAATGTCCTCATCCACAGCGGCAAACTTCACCAACTGGGTGCGAAGATTCTGGATGCTTTCACTTTCGCCAATGAACGGGAAAATGCGGGTAAATTGCTTTTTCAAATTCAGATATTCAATCTGCAAATCCAGGTTCTGCTCTTCCTGACGCTTGAGCGTGACCGCGTTTTCCACATGCAGCAAAAGCTGATTGATGCTGAAGTTCGCGCCTTTTTCCAAAAAGTGGTAGGCTCCGATTTCCCGGATTTGCTTCACCTGCTCGTTGGTGGCTTCTCCGGAAATAACAATCACCTTATAGTTAAAATCCAGATGTTCCTTCAGATATTTCAAAACCTGAATGCCGTTGAGGCGGCTGCCCACCAAAAACACATCCAAGAGAATCACATCCGGCATGAAACTGCGCAGTTCTTCGAAAAAGGTGTCCGAATTTGTGGAATGCAAAACCGAATAGTCAGCCGTTTTCAGCACCTTCTGGATTTGCTCAGACAGAACCAGGTCGTCTTCCAGAATGATAACTTTGCCTTTCATATTCAAGCCTCCAGTCTTTCCTCGATATCCGCCATCGCGTTCAGATAATAGATATATGCCTGATCCGGTGAATCGTAGGGCGAGAAATATTTGTGAACGTCGCCATCGGTGAAATATTTTGTGCACATATAGTAGAAATGATCGGAGGTACTCAGCTTGCGCGCGATTTCCAACAATTCCGGATCCCCCTTTTGCCTGATGCGGTCCAAGATGCGATAGAGGGTTTCGATGGCGTTATGCTGCATATCGTTTGAAAGCCATGCCGAAAGGTCACGTTCCGCGTCCGCCCAGGAAACCGGCTCCGGAAAAGACAGCGATTCCTGCTGATAGTTTGCCAGCTCGAAAGTCTCTCTGGGCAGGGCAAAACCCAGATGTTCGTGTTTTAGAACCTCAGCGGGGAAATGTTGCATAAAGTCAAAGATACCGGATTCCGCCCACTGGTGTTCTCCAAAGGTTTCGTAATCCATGAAAAGGTTCAAAAATTGGTTTCGTCCCTCTGTTTCCGCCAGGGTCAGATGGTTTATCCAATTCACAAATTTATCGACGGTGAGAGGATATTCAGGCCAATCCCGGTTTGAAAACCTGAAGGCAATATCATCCGAAAGCTGGTAATATTTCAGCAGGAGGTTCATGTTCTTGCGATAATTTTTATAGGCGTAAAGCGGTGTGCGCCAGTCCAATATCCGGTCCGCGCCCTCGGTGAGAATGGTCTTGAACCCCTCAATCTCGAAAACGAGGTCGGAAAGGCTGTCCTGATAGATGAGCTCGGTGTTTCTGAACGTCACCGGTCTTTGCCCAAATTCAGTTTTCATCAGCTCGCGATGCAGCGCCACCTGGTCCAAAAATTCGTTCGTATCATATAGGAAGGAAAGTGAATGATAATAGGTTTCGCCCAAAAACTCCACGCAGCCTGTATCCGCCAGAGCTTTGAAGGAATCCAGCGTCTCGGGGCTCCAGGCTCTGAATTGCTCGATTGCTGTCCCGGTAATGGAAAAAGCGACCTTGAAGCGCCCCTCATTTTTCTTAATCAAATCCAAAAGAAGCGCGTTGGTGGGCAGGTAACATTTTTCGGCAACCTTGCGCAAAACTTCTTCATTCAATGCGTTGTCAAAATAGTCGATACCGCTGCCAATATCCAGCACACCCAGATGTTTCAGACGGTAGGGCTGGTGAACTTGAAAGTAAAAAACCACGTTTAACATATCTTCACCTTGTTAAAGCTTGCCTTTGATAAATTGGGACAGAACGTTGGAATAGACCTCACGAATCTTTTCCGCCGCCTCCATCCAGTGGATTTGGTTCACTTCGCGCATTCCGGCAAGTCCCATCTTTTGGCATTTTTCAGGGTCTTCGATGAGATGATTCACTGTCTCAGTCATCAATCCCACATCCCAATAATCGATTTTGAAGGCGTTATTAACCACTTCCGCCACCCCGCTTTGCTTGGAAATGATGGACGTGAGCCCAAAAGCCATTGCCTCCAGAGGCGAGATGCCGAAAGGCTCTGAGACGGAAGGCATCATATAAATATCGGACGCGCGCAAAATATCTTCAACCTCGGCTCGGTTCAAAAAACCCGTGAAGAGGAATTTGTTTTGCAGCTTTTTGCTGGCGGAATTACGCAGAATCTTTCTCGCCATATCGCCTGTGCCAGCCATGATGAAACGTGCTTCCGGATGCTTTTTCAAAACCCGCTCCGCCACATCCAGGAAATAATCCGGCCCTTTTTGCAGGGTGATGCGTCCCAAAAACAGGATGGTGGGTCCCTTGAATATCCGTTTTTTGGAGGTGATGGATTCTTCGGAAAGCGAAAAAGCGTTATGGACAATGCGAATCTTCGCCGTGTCAATCAGATAGCGGGACATAATCATCTGCGCCGTATATTGCGAAACCGCAATCACCCTGTCCGCATACATCATTCCCGCGTGTTCGATTTTGTGAACCCTCTCATTTCCGGGTCCGCCAGCGCGGTCAAATTCCGTGGCGTGGATATGCACCACCAGCGGCTTTTGGGAAATCTTTTTTGCCAAAATGCCAGCCGGATAGCAAAGCCAGTCATGCGCGTGGATGAGGTTATAATCCAGGCTGCGGGCAAAGCGTTCGGCTCTTTGGGTGTATTCCTGCATCTTGCGGATGATGTCTTCATCTCCAATCAGGTTTTTTGCCACATCAACGAAAACTTCTCTTTCCTCAGTTGTGGTGAAATGCGTTTTCCAGCGTTCTTCACGCAATGCCAGGGCAAATTCATTAATCTCTTCCATCTGGATATAGGATTCCGGTCTGCCGCTGATTCCGATATATTCCAGGCGTTCATGCAGGGTCTCAAATGTATGATTCTTGTATTCCTTATGCAGCACGGGATCCACAAACACGGCGGGAAGGGTGTCCACGTCGCTGACTTCACGCAGCGGGAAATAGACCATTTCCTTGGTGGGCAAAACCAAATCCACTTTGATGCCCAAAGCCAAAAGGGATTGAACCATGCCATAGCACGCCATTCCCAAACCGCCTGCGATCAAGGGTGGAAATTCCCAGGTGAACATCAAAACTTTCATGGCCTATTCCTCTTCGCAGCTTTTCGGCGGACTGGTTTCACGGTTTTTTCAGCTTTGCCGTCTCGGATGGACTGGATGAACGTCTCGATGTTATACAGCGCGGCAACGCTGATTGCCATTGCGGGCGCGCCTTTTGGGAAATGGGGGTTGTCTCCATCCCAAACTTGAGCCAAAGACGCGATGTGTCCCCGCATAAAGCTCCGCCGGAAGCTTTTAACCTGTTCGCTCAGCTCTTCCGCCAGTCCTTCCGGGCTCAGCTCGTCCCGGTTCAGTTTCAAAAATAATCCGCAATAGGGACCCAGGAGCCACGCCCAAACGCTGCCGTTGTGGTAGGCAAGGTCACGCTCCTGCTGTGTGCCATAATATTTTTTGCGGAAGCGGTGGTCTTGTGGGCTCAGGGTGCGAAGTCCATACGGCGTATAGAGTTCCAGCCTTGCTTTTTCCCAAACCTGTCTCATCTTTTCACGGTCGATAATTTCCCAGGGCAGGGAAAGCGCAATCACCGCGTTGGGGCGAATTTCGTTCACAGGTTCATCACCCACAAGGCGGTCTGCCAGATAGCCATTCTGCCAAAATTTTTGGAAAGCCTGGCGCACGGGCTCACGCATGCCGCTGATTTGCTCGATGGGCAGATAGCGGATTTTCGCCAGTTTACGATATTCGTTACACATTGCCTCATAACAGCAGATGGCGTTATACCACAGCGCGTTAATCTCCACCGACGCTCCATTTCTGGGGGTAACCGCCTTGCCATCCATCCTCACATCCATCCAAGTTGCGTGCGCGAAATCTTCTCTCAATTCGATCAAACCATCTTCGCGCACGTGGAAGGGATAGTGTTCATTGATGATGATGCCTCTCAAAACTTCTTCAATCAGCAGGATGCTATCCTTGCAAAAAGCTTTGTCCTGCTTATATTTGCCCAGTTTCCAAAGCAGAATCACAAACCAAAGTGTGGCGTCGATGCTGTCATAATTCGCTTCCCGTCCGGATTCAGCCTGCAGATTGGGGATAAGTCCATCCCGCAGCTCGTGCTTGTATTTATCCAAAATCCGCTCCACCAGAGCGAGGTTTTTGCGGTTATGGATGAGCGCGTTCAACACAATCATTGTATCCCGTCCCCAGGGTCCGTAAAATGGAAAACCTGCCACAATATCGTCGTTTGAAATGAAATCCTTCAGCGCAAATTCCAACAGCTTCAGATATTCATCATGGCTGTAAAGCTGATTATCATTCAAATCCAAGCTTTCGATGAGATCGTCATCGGCATCCGGATGCTGTGGAAAATCCTTCGGTTTGGGCAGCCTCGCGTAGCGTTTTTCCATTCTTTCAATCAGCTTTTCTGGTTTGGCAATCGGACTGTCAGAAAAAACCAAAACCTTGCTTTCCCCGATTCCAAGTTCAAAATTAATCTCAAAAAGGCTGATCTGGTCTCCGATTCCGGCATATCCGCTCATCACTTCCCAGGGGTAGAAAACATCGTGATAGCAAAAACGATTCTCTTTGAGCCGGGCGCCCTGCATATATCCAAAAACCTGCAAACCACGGGATGGGCGAGAGCAACTGAATTTGCAGCATTCATCCCCGGTTTCAAAGGAACTCTCAAAGTGTTCATGATCCAAACTTCCAGGCGCGTTCAGCTCGTGATGGGGAACCATGGTGAATTTTGGGTGGAGGCTGAAATGCAGTTTGTGATGTCCCAGATTCGTATATTTCACCATCACCGAATTTCCCAATTCGTCCATCTTGATTTCCTTGCGGATCAGGATATGATTTTGATGGGGCAGCGCGGAATACAAGAAAGTGGGGAAGGGGCGCAGCCACGGCTTCACGAGGTGCAAAAAGCCTTCGGGATAGATGCAATTGCTATAGTTATTGCTATCCAGATGCAGTGTTTGCCCTCTGTATTCGATTTTTTCCTCGATTCCAGCCACCAAATGTTGACGCTGGAAATGCCTGTCGCTGGCAATCAAAAGCCCATGGTATTTGCGCTGGTTTATCAGGTTCCCGGTGCCCAGCGCGTAGGAACCCAGCCTGTTTGTCAGGATCCATTCATGATGATGGGTCTCCATGAAATAGTTGTTCACTGAACCCCCTTGAAATCGGTTTTCTCTTTTTTGTTGATTTTTTTCCACCCCATATTTTCGTCAAGCTATTTGTGCCCACTTTTCAACTTTTTCCTTAACAAAAAACAATGCTTTCCCGCTCCAGCCATGTAACATCATGAAAATATATACTTTATAGTGTTTTCAACCGTACATGTTATAAGGCTGTAATCTCTCATTCTCACTGTCTCCCAGGCTCCCCGTCACTTCCTAACTTCTTAACTCCCTCACTCCCTAACTTTTCATCCTCTTTTTCATCCTCATCATTCTCAATCTATTAAAAAAAAACCGCCTCCATAAAGAAGGCGGCATATCTCAATAAAGGGCAAAAGCTACGGGCGTCTTTTCAAATTGTCCAGTTCTGCCTTCACCTCGCCCCAAGTCATTTTCCTGTCGCGTTCAGAGTTCAGGCTTCTGAGCCAGGCGACTTCCTCGCCGCGGTAAAACTTCACCGCCACAATGCGGTAGAACATGTGTTCGCGGAACAGCGCTACGTTGGAATGCACGTGGTTGCTTTCGGGAACATAGGCAAGGAAATAGTAGAAATGTTCATCTTCGTAGGGGGTTTCGTTGTAGAGAACGATGTAGCCATCTGGCTCAATGGGCGTGCCGTAGATGGTTTCGGTGACGGGTTCCCAAATGAGTTGGGCATCGTCCCCTTCGATGGAGACCGCCAAACCTTCCACTGCCGCAGGAGGAACGTATTCGCCAACCGCGTTCAGCCTCACAGCCAAATCGGGAATATTGGAGGCATCGCTGTGGATAAAGATGGAATCACCCACCGCAGCGCTAACCACGGGGATAAAGACCACCTTGAGCAGGGCGCTGCCGTCCACGGGAACTGTGATGGGCAGTTCGGTGTCCGTGAGGGCAAATTGGCTGTTGGGAAGATGGAAAGACACGGAATCGATATGCAGGGCTGCCGTGCCGACGTTTTTCACTTCTATGCTTTGAGCCGGGGAAACGTCACCCAAATAGACCACGCCGAAGTTCAAAGAGGCAGGGCTCAGCAGTTCGATGCGCGGGGTCTGCGGCAGGGCGGTGATATAGTCTTCCTTGCTTTCGGTGGCAGTGCCGCCAAAGTCGTTGGCAACGCTCAGGCTCACGGTATAAGTGCCCGGAACTTCATAAACGTGCAGAGGATTGGCTTCCGTGGAAGTATTTCCATCTCCAAAGTCCCAAAGCAGGCTGGCGATAGAACCAACCCCAGTATCGATTTCAGAACTAAACTGCACGCTGAGCGGAATGTCACCGCTGAGGACGTCGGCACTGAAATCAACGGTGGGGTCAATCACCTGCAAGGGCAGGATGCTGAAGGGCAGGTCGCTGTCCAGTCTCATATAGGTGTGGGTTTGGTCCTGCAGCCGGATGCGACAGTTATATGAGGGTGTTGCCGGTATCGTCCAAGCGTAGCTGCCGCTGGTGGCAGGCAGGTTTTCGGCAATCTGAGTCCAGGTTTCACCATCATCGGAACTGAAGAGGATGTTCAAGTTGGTCAGGCCGTCACTATCCCAGCTTATGGTTTGATTGCTGAATTCCATATATTCTTCGCCGCCGTTGGGTTCATACATTTTTAGTATTTTGTTTGTTATCCGGAAGGGTGCATCTGATTTTGTCAAAATACGGTTTGCCCCCTCTTCCACGGCTCTCAGCAAAACATTATCTGCCAGCGATATATAAGTGAACCATTCCATGATTTCGTTACCTGCAGGTACAGGGATAGAGTTAATTCTGGTCCAATAAGAACCACTTTGCGAGTATTCCCAAAAGATAAGATTTGACGGATTTATGTCTTGCATTTTCCAACGCAGATTAAAAACTGAATTATAGGTGACAAAACCGCCACCTTTGGGATTGGTTATTAACACAGGGTTGCGAACAATAAAACAATCATCGCTGACGTCGTTGACGGCGTTGTTGCCTGAATGGGAAGCCCTGATTTTGTAATTGTTACCGGGTACCCCATTAACTGACCAAATAAATGGGTTTGCGCTCGTAGGATGAGATGATGCAATTCTTGTCCAGGTGGAACCGTCATTGTCAGAAAAATCAATATCCAAAAAATCTATACATTGAGTTTCCCAAGAGATGGGGAAAAATGATTCTCCCGAATAGTCACCCGTTATGATTTCTCCTCCGTTGGGGCTAAGAAGCTGTAACTTCACAATATTAAATGTATTGTCCGTGATGTCCAACACTTGAGGATCAAGGTCGCTACGTACCCTAACCCGAGATAGAGTTGAAGGAGTGTCCGGCACAAGCCAGGAATAGCTGTCGCTGTCCAAACCGCTTGCAATCTCTGTCCAAGTTTGTCCGTCGTCTATGCTATAATCCAATGATACGCCAATTACATTCTGGCGGGTCCAATTCAAATTTACATATTTCCCAATTTCAAGGTGATCATCTTCATCATTTGGATAGGTCATTATAACCTTGGGTTGAGAACTGCTTGTTGAAATGATGAAGTTGTCACTACTGATCGCATAATGCTCTGTTTGCCATTGGGCTTGAACCTTGATTCGGCAGGTGCTATAATTCATTTCTGGAACTTGGTAGTGATAATAATTTTCTCCATACTCAACAGGTCCTATGGGTACCCATTGACTGCCGTTATCAAACGAAATACTCAGTTCAACGTTAGGATTGGCATTTTCGGACCATCGGATGGTTTGCGTGGTTCCTGATTGCCAAATTTCACCTCCATTAGGATGGATTACAGTGAAATTGTTATCGTATGTTTTAAATGACCAGACAGGACAGTCTTGAGCTTCTCCAAATTCATTATAGGGCACTATTTTCCAGTAATAAGTGGTATTGTATTGTAGTAAAGGCTGAAAATCTGGATATGTTGAATATGTCCAATATTCAAGCACATATCCCAAATCAAGTGCGCTAAATATATTACTGGGAGGATTATCGGTTCCTAACCAAAGCCTGAATCCTTCTGGAGCATCGAATGCTTCAGGAATGGAACCCACAGCCCACTGTAAATATACATCGGTATTTACCAAAAATGAAAGATCAAGAGGATGGACGCAAACAGCGGGAGAGGGAGCTTGTGTGGGGGTTTCATCCGGATCCCGGAAATAGGGATATCCATTGTTGATTGAATGATCCATATCAGGTTTCCAGATATGCCAATCCCAGCCTACAAATGTATTGGTATTATGAGGATATATCATTTCATTTGAAAGCCGTCCTTCGCCGCCGGCACTATGTGCTTGTCCGGATTTTTGCACATCCCAATAACTATTATTACATGTGCTATATTCACCAGTACTACCCACCAAACCTCCTGTTCTATTGCTGCCTGATACACTTCCTGTACTGTAGCAATATTGAATTGAGGCCCAAGATTGTGATCCCACCAGCCCGCCTGTGTAATTGTTTCCTGTAACATCCCCTGTGCTATAACAATTACTAATTGAGCCATTCACAGCACCTACCAGCCCGCCTGTATAATTGATTCCCATAACATTTCCTGTACTATAACAATTACTAATCGAGCCACCAAGCCCACTCCCCGCTAAACCTCCCACAGAACCATTCCCTGAAACATTTGCTGCACTATGGCAGTTTGATATGCTTCCATACCAAACTTCCCCCACTAAACCACCGGTATTATTATCTCCCGTAACGTTTCCTGTACTATAGCAGTTGCTGATTCTACCGTAAAGGCATTCCCCCAAAAAAGTGGGGAATTGTAGTTGTAGCAGTATGTTTATCAGATAGATAGCTTATATTTCTGTCCATTAATTTGTGTTTTCGGATGCAAATCGGGTTGTCTATGCAC
>Ga0172382_10005797_pt1 | contig 18243 bp, 19 predicted proteins | sample Leawel138RmetaG_FD_122245 | JGI IMG/M metagenome (GOLD analysis project Ga0172382, IMG submission 122245) | Leachate microbial communities from a municipal landfill in Southern Ontario, Canada - Leachate well 138R metaG | ecosystem: Engineered > Solid waste > Landfill > Unclassified | place...
CTGGCGTTGTTCATCTCTCCCATCTCCTCCTTGGTCTTGCCCTGGCGGACTAGGTCCAGGATGCTTCGCTCGGATATGGAGCCTACCGGCACATCCCCCTTCATGACCGGAAGCTGCGAGTAACCAGTGGTGCGCATGAGTTCAGAAGCCGCTCTCACCTTCTCGGTGCATTGTATGGTCACAACCCCCTTCGATGCCACATCCGCTGCTATCTTATCCTTCTCTCCGCTCCGACAGATGTCCTCCAACGTCTCGAAGAGCTTAACCACGGTCTCAGAACCAGCGGATATGGTCCCCCTCTCCACTTTTGCAATTGTGCTCTGGCTAATGCCGGAACGGGATGCCAGCTCGGACTGGGTGATATCCATCTTCTTCCTGAGCTTCCTGATCTCCGAGGTAGGGGGGAACTTCATATCATCATAATGATAGTATTCATATAAGAATATTTTCTTTTCTATATATGCATGTGTTTGGATCATGTTTCAGATCGAATCACAGTCTACACAACTCAGCAAGCTCTATTCATCATTCCGAACCAGGTGGACTCCAATTTCGCCATCCAACCGAATTGATTATGAATGGATAGTAGCTTATCAGAAAGGCTATGCGAATCATCGACGTCCCTCAGTTCGGCCCTATGTTCCGATTCGCGGATTACAATGTGTATTGGGCCCTTCATCTGATCTCCGATGGCAAAAGGGTAGGCCGGAAAAGGCTGGCAGAGATGGTGGGCATCGGTGAAGGAAGCATGAGGCGAATCATCGACACCCTTCGGGAGTGGGAGATGATTGATATCAAACAAACCGGAATCAAGATCACGGCCACCGGCACAGGATTCCTGAATGAACTGCCTATGAAGGTCCTCAACTTGAACATCGGCAACTTAGTGGTGGGCAATTATCAACAGGCTTTGCTGGTCAAGGATGTTGTTCATAAAATCGAGAACGGGATGCAACAACGGGATGCTGGCATAAGGGCTGGCTCCTTGGGATGCACCACCATAATTTTCCGTAACGGAGCTCTCACCATGCCTCCAGACTGGAACATCGACAAAGAAAGGCCTATATTGGCCAGCACTATCCGTCGCACCATCGACATGGGAGAGAACGACATAATCATAGTGGGTGGGGCCGATTACAAGGTGGATGCGGTGAACGGTGCTTTGGCGGCTGCTTTCGAGCTTTTTTGAAGGACAATAAACCTATATTGGTTCCGTTCCTACGGTCTAGCATGGCGGGCGGTGGCGTGAGCATCCGCGGGCTCAGCAAGAGCTACAGGCTCACCGAGGTCATCAAAGACATCCATCTGGACATACCAGCGGGGGAGGTCTTCGGATTGATCGGGCCAAACGGCGCCGGCAAGACCACCACCTTGAAGTGTATAGTGGGCCTAATCCGAGACTATCAAGGTGAAATTCTCATCGATGGTCAATCCGCCTTGGGATCAGACACCGTCAACCACATCGGTTACATGCCTCAGAGCCCTCGATTCGTGGCCTGGAGGAATGTGCATAGGGCGCTTCGCATCTTCGGTCGATTGAACGGCATGGATCTCGAAATATTGGAATCCCGCATCGATGAAGTATTGGAGATGTTGGACATCATAGATTTCAAGTCTAAGCCGGTCACACAGCTCTCCGGTGGCACCCTTCAGAAATTGGGTTTCGCTCAATCCATCCTTCACAGCCCGTCCATCCTGGTCTTGGATGAGCCCATGTCTTCTTTGGACCCTCAATCCCGTCGTCAAATCCGAGGTATCATCCAAAACCTGCGGGAGCGAGGTACCACAGTGGTGTTCTCCTCCCATATATTATCGGATGTCCAAGACATCGCCGACAGGGTGGGCATAATCAACTATGGCCAGATTACCCACCTGGGTAAAATGGAAGACATCAAGAGGGAGATGAGAACCACCCGGTTGATCGACCTGGATTTGTCTTTGGACCCCAAGATAGATTTAGCCTCTATCCCTGGGGTGGATTCTGTTGATGTCACCGGACAAACCTCGTATAGGATAAGGGTCACCGATGGTCAAGACACCGATGTCGTCATAGACGACATCATCTGGAAGGTCATGAACTCCGGAGGCTCAGTACGCTCTGTTTTCCCCGTTACCAAGAGTCTTGAGGACGTTTACATGCAACACTTGGGAGGCAGGCCGTTATGAGCTTGGCACTAGTGTTGTTGGATGAGATGAACGGGTTCTATCGCTCCCGTCTCATGACCGTGCTTTGGGGTGGACTGCCCATAATGGCCATCCTGCTCTACTTCTTGGTCCCGGAGGACAGCCTTGCCGGCATACCGTTCACAATATTCGCCTCTCTGTTGGTGGGGAGCATTGGCGCCCTTCTGGCCTCAGTGATGCTGGCAGTCAACCTGGTCAATGAGATCAACGACCATTCATTGGAGCTGTTCTTGGTACGTCCGGTGAAGCGATGGCATCTACTTGCATCTAAGCTGGCGGCTGTTTACCTCTGTGTCACGGTCGCCTGTCTTCTGGCTCTGGCCGTGGGGATAGGTGTGGACGTTCTATTCAACGGAACTAGTTTGGAAGCAGCCACTGTGGGCCTCGGTGATTCCCTGGTCACCACAATGTTGATGATGGGCATCAGTTGTTCCGCCGCCCTATTGATCGCCATCTTCTCACCTTCCGTTCTCATCGCAGTGATATTGGTGATCTTCGGTGCCAACCAGCTATCTGCCCTGGTGATTCTGCCGGTAATTGTGAGCGAATTCAGCACGGCCATGACCATTGCCGTCTCAACTATCCTTTGCCTGGTGATGTTGGCGCTGGCGGTATTCGCATTCCAAAGAAGAGAGGTATAAGCTTGAAGCACCTGTTGAACATCTCCGCCTACCCTTTCGACATACAGAGGCAGGGAGGGGAACTCGGGCTATCTGAGATGTGCCAGTCGCATGGGTTGGACGGAATGGAGGTCTTGACCGGCTATTTCCAGCCTCCTTCGTCCCTACGGAATCTCACCAAAGGGGTGCATCTCCCATATGCTGTGGATTGGCATTCAATCTGGACCGGCGATGATGAGTATGCAGGAATAAGAGATGAGGACTACCTCTTCCTGTCCTATGGACGTGATCGGGATGAGATCGTGAACACCATCCGTAATTCTTGGATGCAGGCCAAGGCCCTGAGCCCGGATTACGGGGTTTTCCATGCCGGCAGCCCCAGACTGGACCGGATATTCTCACAGGACTTCTCATGCTCTGACAAGGATGTGTTGGATTCCCTGATTGAGATACTGAATGCAGTGGCCGGTTCATTTCCAGAGGGGGAACCCCCATTCCCCATAATGTTGGAGAACCTTTGGTGGCCAGGACTGAGGTTCATGCACGGCGGGGAGTACCAGACCCTGGTGGACGGTTTGAAATTCCAAAAATGGGGGTTCTGTCTGGATGTTGGTCATCTCATGAATTCCCTGCGTGTCTGTAAGACCGAGGGTCAAGCCATCGAAGCCGTTCTTGGGAAGTTAGGCTCCCTACCGCAAGACATGTTGGATAGAGTTAGGGTCATTCATCTGCACCTCAGCCTGTCCGGACAATATCAAGAGGATAGTATGGCCAGAGGAGAGCCTGAAGATTTCTTGGCATCAGATGTCAATGATCGTTTGGAGAAAGCCTTCCCTCATTTCTCCGCCATCGATTGGCACGCCCCTTTCCAGGATGGCCGATGCCGAGAGATCGTCCGAATGGTGGATCCAGATTATGTGACGCATGAATTCATCTGTCCCCATGCAGAGGACATGGACAAGAAGCTCCGCTCTCAGCTTTCCCATTTCCAATACAATCATGGTACGGAATCCCGAAGGATTGCATCCAATGCCGAAGAGGGGAGCATCAAGGATTAAGTACGGTAATTATTATCCCCGACTGATAACATGAGCACCCAGGAAAGCCTTTCACCGCTGAGGAAGCTGAATCTGGTGATGAGGTTCAGCTACACCCTGCCATTCTTCCTAGCCGCTCTTTGCGGCTCCCTGTACTCCTTGGCATATGACCCACAGCTCTGGCTGGTGGCATTGATCCCCCTGGACGTCCTATTCCTTGCCATGTTCGTGAATTTCTCCAACGACTACTTCGACCACAAGAGCGGTGTGGACGAGGATCGTTTCCAAGATGCCGCCCGCTACCGAGACGCCATGGCCAGCGAGCTGAACAAGAAGATCTATTGGGAAGGCAACCAATTCGACAACGGCCTGGTCACCGAGAAGCAGGGGAAAATCATCATGGCGGTGCTGGTGGCCTTCTCCGTCCTATTGGCCATACCGATTGTATGGCACGGTGGCCTCCTGGTGGTTGCCCTGGGCATCACCGCCCTCTTACTGGCTTATTTCTACACTGCACCCCCTATAAACATGGGCGCCCGTGGATTGGGCGAGATAAACGTCGCCATATCGTTCTTCATGATGGTTTTCTTTTCATTCTACGTAATCACCGACACCTTCGATTGGCAGATACTGGTGTTTTCTCTGGTGGTGGCGGTGGGTGTGGGTCTTATGCGGGCAGTGGATGCCATGTCCGGCTACGAATCCCATCTGAAGCACGGTGAGAAGGATCTAGCGGTGCGCATGGGAGGATTGGAGCAAGCCATACCGGTGGTGAAGGTGCTACAGGTCTTGTTCTACGTCCTGGTGGCATCGATGATGCTCTTCGACCTTCTATATGCCATACTCCTGCTCACCATTCCCCTCACCCGGAAGGTGTGGACCATAATGGATGCCAAGGAGGACCTTTGGAATGTGCGCATCGCACCTTTGTTGTTCGGGGTAGCCCTAAGCACAGAGCTGCTGTTCATCCTCATTTTGACAGTGCGAACATTCGTGTCATTTCCAATATTGTGAAAGGATTGCCCCGGTTCACCAGGTAGTACTCCCGCACAGCATCGAAACCGCAGTTGTGGCATGATTCCGTTCCCTCCATGGGGCATCCATGGGCGTGGCTGCCATCGGGAAGCACGAAGGCTGAGACGAAGTAAGGGCATTTGTCCGCAAAATCCTCTTCCAGCAACAGTTTCAGGGCCCTCTTGCTGTTGAGTATGGGCAGTTTGTCCTTCTTCATCTGAATGATCTCGTCCACTGCCTTCTTCTTCTCCTCCCAGGTGGGGACCTCCTCGTACGGTGGCGGGGTGATGAAGTTGTAGATGATGCCTTTAATCGATGGATTGTCCCTAACCAGTTCCGCTGTCTCCCTTATGACATGCAGGTTGGACTTCTGGATGACGAAATTGGCGAAAACGGAAGGATGATCGAGCTCCTCCAGGTTCTTCATCAATGTGTCGAACACCCCCTCCCCTCTTATGGAGTCATGGACCTCCTTGGTACCATCCAAGCTGATGGATATCACATCCGAACCGGTGTAGAAGCGGTTAGTGCCGTTGGTGGTGTAGCCAATGTTGAAATACCCCATGCTACGGCCGAGCTCGATCATGTCTCCCAGATCTTTGCCGTCATCGCTCCAGAGGGTGGGCTCCCCACCTTCGAAATAAAGTATGCGGGCACCGGTCTTGCGCATGGCACGCATCTCCTCCTCCAATTCCTGGGCGCTAAGGCTCTGTTTGGGTGGCAGCAGGGCTTCGTTGCCAACCAGGCTACAGTGCCGGCATCGGAGGTTGCAGGCATAATGAATGATCATGGTGTTTACCAGAGGCCTCTTCCTGCCCAGGCGGGACTGAACCCACCAGGAAGCCAGACCGAAGAATTGGAAGAGTTTTCCCATGAGCCAGGGAAAGTCCTGGTAGATATTTAAATGAACCTGGGAACCCACTATCGGTCTCAGGTGCCGTGCCATAAATGCGTGTGTTCATAGCCGTCCCGCTGTATCCCGGTATCGACCTGGAATCCATATCGGCAGAGTTAGAAACCACCACTGCTGGTTTGCGCATGGTCAAGGATAGGAACCGGCATTTGACCTTGGCTTTCCTGGGCGAGGTATCCGAAGCTCAGGTGAGACGCTTGCATGGTGTTTTGGAGCAATCCCTCAAAGGATGCATGTCCTTTCAATACAGCGTCATGGGCATAGGGGCGTTCCCACGTCGGTCTTCCCCGAAGGCGATATGGTGTGGAGTGGGAGAACCAGGTCCTTGGAAGGTCCTGCATACCCGGATTCTGGAGGCTCTTCGTGTGGTGGGAATCTCATTTGATTCATCCGACTTCCATCCCCACATCACATTGGCTAGGAACCCCAGTGGAAGGTGTACGGACGATTTGGCAAGACTATTCAGAGAGGAGGGTGAGAGTTTCTTCGGCCAGGGGATGTGCAAACAGGTGCAGATCGTAAAAAGCGAACTAGGCCCCTCCGGCCCCTGTTATGAAGTCATCGGTGCGGTGGTCTTAGAGGATTTAGCTTAGATGTAATTACAGCCCTTAAATCAATCCACAGCGGCTTATCAATCATGATCGGATTGGTCAAGCGCATAAGGAAATCAATCAAGAGGAACAAGGACGGAGGCATCGAAGGTCTGCCTTTGCAGCTTATGGTGATGGTCCTGGTCGCCGGACTGGGCACGTCTGTGATCCTCGGCTGGATGGGGTCCATCGAGGCCCCTCAGAACATATCTACCGTGCATTGCGTGCAAGGGGAGGTCCGGTTGACCTCCATGAGCAATGGTTTCCCTTCCGGGAGCAACATCGTTTTGACGATATTCGTGGCGGATCAGGATGGCAATCCCATATCGGACGCCATCGTAATGCTCTCCGGGGCGAACGTGAAGACATCCAAGGGTGAGACGGTATATGGGCGTACAGGAGCAGATGGAAAGGTGGCATTCACCGGATTGACGGCGTCGCTCATCGGCAGCAACATCGGATACATCACGGTTACGGTTACCAAGGCAGGATACTCTACTCATGACTCCACCCGGATACCGGTGATCAAGTGAGAAATAGGAAGGCCGTCATGGACCTGCCCCTCCGTCTCACGGTGGTGATGCTGGTAATATCCCTAACCGTCCCCATGGCCCTATCGGTGATGCAAGAGCAGGAGTCAGCGGCCGCCAAACAGGCCTTGGAGAGGAGCGCCCAAGGGATCATCAATGCCGCCATCACAGTGCACTATGGAGGCACGGGGTCCATGCGAAGCCTGACAGTAGACCTGCCGTCAGGGTGCATGTTGGAGATCGGTGGGCCCGAGGGAAGCACGGAATCTTACAGCATCCGGTGCTACTTCCATGGCAATCTCATATCAATCCGATACCTGGAGGCGCACAATCTACCCCTGGTATCCAAGGATCCTCTATGCATCGAGGGCTTCACCGCCATTATACTGGAAAGCGTGGCTGCATTCAACGGTGGAGCGGTGGAGGTGTCCGTACGATGATGGAATTCACTCTTTCCCGGGTGGTGATGTCACTGTGTGGCCTCTTGGTCATGGCGGCGGTCATGGGTCCGTTCATGGGGATGCTGGATCAACGTACGGAGGAAGCAGGGATTGAAAGCGCAGATGCCATCGTTGAGCTATTCCAGAAGCTTTCCGAGAGAGGAGAAGGCACTAACTACTACATCCGTTGCAGCGACATACTTCCTTCGCCGCAATGGCACCTGGTCCTGGATGGGGGCAGGTTGGTTCTGTCTATGGAGGGTCGGGAATTCGTTTCGTACAGTCAGGTGAAACTGACGGATGAGTGTATAGTCTTAGGGTACGATGACTGCCTGGCAGTGAGCGTGGTAATGCAGGACGGGTTGCCAAGCCTTCAATTGCAGAAGGTCTTGGAGACCTTCAGCAATGCATCCACGAGCCTGTGCATGTCATCCTCATCGTTGTAGATGTAGGTGGAGGCCCGGGCACACCCATTGATGCCTCGAGAATAGAAGTATGGGTGGGCGCAATGCATCCCTGAACGGATGAGAACCGCCGCCATCTCATCCACCATCATGGCTACATCATGGGACCCTAGTCCCGGGAGGTTGAAGGAGAAGACGCTGCTTCGGGCATCAGGGTCGTCCGGACCGACCAGGGAGATCCCCTCGATTTCATCGAGCCTCTCCTGCAAGACCCTCTGAAGACAATGCTCATGTTTACTGATATTGTCCATTCCGATCTTGGAAAGGTAATCCAAAGCGGCACCGGTGCCGATGATGCCGGAATAGTTCGCCAACCCCGCTTCGAACCGCTCTGGAGCCGGTGCCAGATGCACTTTGTCATAGTCTGCTCTGCCCACCGTCCCTCCTCCCAGCATCAAGGGTTTCAACGATTCCAATGATTCATCTGTGCCGTAGAGCACGCCTACGGCCGAGGGCCCCAGCATCTTATGTCCAGATAGGGCGTAGAAATCTACGCCTGTTTTATGCACGTCAACTGGCATATGTGGAGCAGCTTGGGCACCATCGATTAGAACCATCGCCCCGTGGTCATGGGCAATCTCCACGACCTCCTTCATCGGTATCGTGGTGCCGGTGACGTTGCTAGTGTGGGCCATGGAGACCAATCGCACCTGGCTTCTGAAGCTGTCCTGATATGCATCGAGGTCGAAAACCCCTCCTGGGCCTGTGGGGACTATCTCTCTTTTAAGGCCTATGTTCTCTGTTAAATCAACCCAGGGGGCATGGTTGGAGTTATGTTCTAAATCGGTGGTCATGACCACGTCGCCCTTCATCCAACTCAGGCCTTTGGCCACTAGGTTGATGGATTCTGTGCAGTTCTTGGTGAAGATGATGTTCTGCGCATCCTTGGCTCCCAAAAAGGCCGCCATGGCCTCACGGGAACGGTCCATTTGCACTGACACTCGGGTGGCCATGCGATGCACGCTCCTTCCACCGCAGGCCGGATAGTCCCGGTAGTACTCCGTAACCGCATCGATCACACACTGCGGACGCAAGGTCTGGCAGGCGCTGTCCAAGTACACCAGGTCTCCATCCCGAAGTGCGGGGAAATCCTGTTTGATGCGAGATACGTCCATCCCTTGGGCATCCGTTCCCCCCTTTTTGATGTTTCCCCTCGCAATCATTTCTTATATGTCGTTCATACATTCCAAGTGGTTAAGATGCGCTCCGTTTATTTTGACAACAGTGCCACCACCATGATGGACTCACGGGTCCTGGAGGCCATGATGCCATTCTTCAGGGAACAGTACGGCAATCCCAGCAGCCTTCATTTCCTGGGAGACGGGGCGGCCATTGCCATCCGTGATTCCAGGAGAACGATTTCCAAGGCACTGAACTGCCTTCCCACTGAGGTCTATTTCACCTCATCGGGTACGGAGTCTGACAACATCGCTCTGCAAGGGGCGGCACTGGCTTATGGCAAACCGGGTGATAGGATTATCACAACCTCCATAGAGCATTCCGCCATACTCGCCACTGCCGATAGGCTGCGAGAGCTAGGGTTCGACATCCACATCCTACCGGTGGACAGGGAAGGCTTTGTCGACCCTGAGGAGCTGGAGAGATCCATCAACCACCGCACGGTTCTGGTATCTGTTATGGCGGCCAACAACGTGGTGGGGAGCATGCAAGATGTCCCATACTTGGCTGCGATCTGCCAGGAGAAAGGCGTTCTTTTCCATACCGATGCTGTGCAAGGGTTCACCAAGATGGATCTGGATATGCAGAAGATGGGGATTGACATGCTATCCATCTCCGGCCACAAGTTCCATGGGCCGAAAGGGATCGGCGCCCTTTACGTCCGAAACGGTGTAAAGTTGAAACCCCTCTTCTATGGAGGCGGACAGGAGGGGAACCTCCGTCCAGCTACCGAGAACGTGCCTGGAATAGTGGGTATGGGCAAGGCGGTGGAATTGGCCATGGAAGGAAGAGAGGAAGACATCCGCAGAATGACTTCCATACGCGACCACATCATAGACGGCGCCATGCAGATGGATGGAATTGCTCTCAACGGCCCCAGGGAAAGACGTCTATGCAACAATGTGCATCTTCGTTTCCCTGGGATTTCGGGTAAAGACGTGGTCTTCGCGCTCAGCGACATGGGCTTGGCCACCTCCACGGCATCAGCATGCACGGCAGAGAGCGTGGAACCGTCCCATGTGCTCACCGCTATGGGCATTCCACCCGAGGAGGCCCTGTCAGTACTCCGGGTAAGCCTCTCCCGATTCAGCACCATGGACGAGGCGGACTATTTCCTGGATTCATTCTCCCAGGTCCTGAAAGGATTACGAGAGGGAAAGTAGTTTAATCCGCTTCCACACATACGGGGTTGAACATGACATCCCTGAAGGTGAACGTTTCCGGTCTCCGTCTGAAGAACCCCAGCATGGTAGCCTCTGGCATCATGGATGAGACTGGGGACTCCATGATCAAGATGATGGAGAGTGGCGCGGGAGCTGTGGTTACCAAATCCATCGGGTTGGAGCCCAAGGATGGACATGGAAATCCCACTCTGGTTGAGTTGGATTATGGTTACATCAATGCCATGGGCCTCCCCAATCCTGGAATCGATGCCTTCGGAGAGGAGATGGAAGTGGCAGTTAGAGCGGGAGTGACTGTGATCGGCTCCATTTTCGCATCCTGCGAAGGCGACTTCTCCCTTCTGGCCGGCAGGATGGAGGACATGGGGGCCGCAGCGGTGGAACTGAACCTCAGCTGCCCTCACGCCAGCGGTTACGGGATGGAGATGGGCATCGACCCAGTAGTGGTGAAGGCCATCGTGGCCTCGGTGAAGGATTCCGTCCGGGTGCCGGTATTCGCCAAACTGACGCCCAACACGCATCGCTTGATGGATATCGGGAATTCGGTACAGGAGGCCGGAGGGGACGCCGTGGTGGCCATCAACACCCTGAAAGCCATGGCCATATCCCCGGAATCCGCCAGGCCGATCCTAAGGAACCGTTTCGGGGGTCTGTCCGGTCCAGCCGTCAAACCTGTCGGGGTGCGGGCGGTTTTCGATCTCTATTCCGTCCTGGACATCCCGATAATCGGAGTGGGTGGTATCACATCATGGAGGGATGCGGTGGAATACATAATGGCCGGGGCCAGCGCTTTTCAGGTCGGCAGTGCCATAGGCCACAAGGGCGTCCAAGTATTCGGAGAGATATGCGACGGAATGCTGGCTTTCATGCGTGATTATGGTTACTCCTCCATCCATGACATGACGGGGGTGGCGCATGAATGAGCCTGTGATGATCAAAAGGATCCGCCGTGAGTCCTCGGATGTGGTCTCCCTCTTCTTCGACTGGGACGCGGAGGCCGCACCTGGTCAGTTCGTCATGGTGTGCATACCGGGTCTGGACGAGGTGCCCATGTCTTTATCGTCCATCGGACCGGAGAAAAGCATCTCCATCAAGGCCATCGGGGAGACCACCCGTTTCCTACACACCATGGGAGAAGGCGACCGAATCAGTGTCAGGGGACCTTACGGTCGTGGTTTCCGTCCCGATGGAAGGATATTGATCGTGGGCGGTGGTGTGGGCATGGCCGCTATGATGCCGCTATTGCGCAGCACCGGAGCCGACCTCATCATCGGGGCCCGCAAGGAGGATGAACTGGTTTTCCTCTCCGAGTGCCGTGAATATACTAAAAACGTCTGGGTGTCCACCGATGACGGCAGCGTTGGATTCCATGGCAATGCCGTCCAGCTCATGAACCAAGTACTGGACGAAGGCAGCTACGATATGGTGGCGGCTTGCGGTCCAGAGGTCATGTTGTATTATCTGCACCAAGCCTGCATGGAGAGGGGTTTGGAGTGCCAACTGTCGCTGGAGAGATTCATGAAATGCGGAGTCGGTCTCTGCGGTTCCTGCGTCGTGGATGGCCAAAGGGTCTGTGCCGAGGGTCCAGTCTTCGACTCTGCGACCCTGGAGAAGCTGAAGGAGTTCGGTAAATTCAAGAGGGATGTGGCTGGAAGAAGAGTAAGGTTATGAGTTTAGGTTTCTCTTGACAATGCTCAGGAACTCTTGGTCATCCACTCTTCCTTGTTGCTCACCCAGAGACTTGACGTCGTCCAGGATGAGGTTGAGTTGAGAGGGCGTGCATTCATATCCCAGGTCCGCAAGCCTCTTCTTTAGATAGCTGGCTCCCGAGTGTTTACCCAAACGCAGATGACGGCGGTTGCCCACCTTCTCTGGGTCGATGTATTCGTAGGTCGAGGGGTGGTTCATTATCGCTGCTACATGAATCCCCGATTCATGTGAGAAAGCGTTCTCACCGGTGATGGGGTGGTTCACAGAGCATTGGTAGCGAGCCATTTGAGAGACTTGCCGGGATATCTCCGTGAGATGTGAGAGGTCAATCCCCAAATCCACTCCGTAGAGGAAGAACATGGAGGATGCGAACTGCTCCAAGGGAACGTTACCGCATCTCTCTCCCATGCCATTGACAGTGGTGGTGATGGCATCAGCACCTGCCATCGCTGCTGACAACGCATTGGCGTTGGCTAGGCCGAAATCGTTATGGAGGTGAACAGAAACTGGACGTTTGACTTTGGCCTTCACATCCCGGACCAGTTTCGAGATCCCTTCCGGGGTGATGCAGCCCAGGGTGTCCGTTATGCCCAGCCGGTCAGCACCTGCATCTTCGACAGCTTTGTACATTCTTAACAGGAAGTCGAATGGCGTACGGGTGCCGTCCTCGCAGCTGAAGCTGACCTTCACTCCATGTGACTTAGCATACTCCACAGCATCCACGGACTGGGCCAGTATCTCTTCATGATTGACGATGTGCCCGTACTTGTAGCGGAGGTGGATGTCTGAAGTGCCTGCGAACAGGAGGACAATGTCTACACCGGCCTTCAAGGCACAATCGATATCTGATTGACGGGCGCGGGATAGGCTGAGAATCTTGGCATCCAGTCCCAAGCCGGTTATGGATTTTATGGTATCCAGCTCATGCTGGGAGACGGCAGCGAATCCTGCCTCGATCTCTGGCACACCTGCCTCGCTGAGCATGCTGGCTATCTTTAGTTTGTCTTCATGACGGAATGCCACTCCTGGCATCTGTTCCCCGTCTCTCAAGGTGGAATCGTATACGATGACCTTCCCCACTTTAGGCTGTGGGTTGTAAGGGCATTCCGTAATCATGTTCTTGGGCAACATATAGATGATTATATCTATTTATCCGTGGTCTAGCCACAAGGCTCTGGGTACGGCATTATGTTTATCTGCTCCAATGGCCTATAGGCTTTGGATTCGGTGATGCAAGGATGACCATGGATGAAGACAAGATGTTCCTGTTATGCACTGACGGGTCGGAGAATTCTTATCGAGCCGCCGAGTATCTGGCCAGCATGGCATCCTGCTTGAGAGGCAGGATCACCCTGTTGCATGTGGTGAAGAAGGAGGAGGCCGTGGCTATGGGAGAGGACATCAAGGACCCAGGTAGCGGCATCACCGGCAAACGTCTGAATTCAGCCATTGAGATTCTACAATCCAGGAAGCTTGATTACACAGTTTCCGTGCAGATCGGCGATCCCGAGAAGGTCATTCTGGAAATGTCCTCTAAATATGAGGCCATAGTGATGGGCTACAAAGGGGTTAATGAAAGACGCATAGCGGAGATGCTCCTTGGAAGCGTGGCAGACCACGTACTCCGTCACACCAAGAAGCCGGTGATCCTGGTTCCCTGAGGTATGCAGCAGAATCGAAAGGCACCTATTGGACACATCATAGTCCATCATGGTAAATTGACCCTGAACGTACCTAGGTCCTTGTTCCATGGTCCGGATGTGGAATTGATACCGGAGGAGGTCGTCCGGTTCGGGGAGCAACTGCAGTCCCGTTATCCATGGTTGAGCAACAACGCCCTTTCCATTATCATGGAGAATGCCTGTAAAGAGATGCGCCGTGTCTTATGGGAGGAGAAGAGGGGGGCGGTCGCCGGTCGTGAGCTGGCATCAAGGGGTTTGTTGCAGGAATCCATCAGCCATCTTCGGAAGCATGTTGCCGATAATCCCGAAGATGTGGATGCCTGGTACGCTTTGGGCGAAGCGCTCTGTAAAGCCGGTGAACAGGAAGAGGGTTACGAGGCATTCCGTCATGGTCGGAGCCTATTCCGACCTTGAGAACAAAGCCTCTATGGCCCGGGTGACCTCTGGCACAGTGGCCCCCCAAGGGACCTTTGCCACATTACCATCGATCTGGTGCCCGTTCTTGATCTTGCAGCATTTGATGATGGTGGGCACATCATCATCAGGAATGAAATCGGCGGGGCAGACGTTGACGAAGGGCACCTTTTTACGGTAAAGGGACTCGAAAATCCGTTGTGACAGATGGCAGCCGATGAGAGTGACATCATGCGTCAGCTGTGGTGCCTGATCCAAGAAGTAGACTGGTTTATCTGCTTTGAGGCCAGATACCTTGCAGGGGAACATAACGGCCTCGGTGCTGACTTCCTCCAGTTTCTCTTGCATGTCTATGTCCACAACCTGGGGCAGGATGGGGAGGTCTAGGAAACCGGAGTCCATGGACTGTCGAACCAAGCAGGATAACTTAGAAGGCGCAGGGGGGATGTTATCTAGGACCCGTAAGTGCAGAGGTTCCAGCCCATGTACGAAATTAACATGCGAGAAGACGCCCTCCACCACCAAGGTCTTACCGGGATTCTGCATGGAAAGCCGTAGCAGAGCGGAGGGATTCAGGATGTCCATGCTTGGATCCTGAATGAAGATGGTGTCCTCGGGGTACGAGATCACATCATAGCCCAAGATCGACTGGAAGAGTTCCTTGCCACCGGATTTTTCTATCTTCAGGACCGCATAGTCCTCCCCATTCTTGAGTACCAGGAAATCGGAGCGCACATAGGCTTTCTTGCTCGCCATGCCTTGTGCTATGCCTTCTGGTGTGAGGGGGTGAGAAACTTCTCTCACGGATAGATCCTTGCAATGAATGGGCAACATCCAGGTTACGGCAACAGGTTCCAGGTATTATTGTTTTTTGAGATGTCAATGAGTGTCCAGAGTAATAGAGGGCATAGAAAGTATGAAATATCCTTTCGAGGATTGCCGCATTGAAGCCGGGATAACATAGCGGCCATGTGGCGGACTGCAGATCCGCAGACGGGAGTTCGATTCTCCCTCCCGGCCCCATATCTTTCTCCATTGGAGCATCCGTTTCTTATTTCGTTGGTTATAAATATATCGAATAGATTCTTTGATGACAATGGATGATATATCCATCCAATCAAATGGACGAAGGAGGATTGCCCTCTATGGCAAAGGGGGCATCGGTAAATCCACAATCTCCTCCAACCTCACCGCTGCCCTTAGCTTTAGAGGCCAGAAGGTCTTGCAGATCGGTTGCGACCCCAAACATGATTCCACTCGGCTTCTGACCAATGGTTCTCCGCCTATCACAGTTCTTGATTATCTACGCCACACGCCGCCTCAAGAGAGAAGGCTGGACCATGTTATGGGCACAGGCTTCCTAGGATGCCATTGTGTCGAGGCGGGTGGCCCAGAACCCGGAGTGGGTTGTGCTGGTCGGGGAATAATCTCTGCTTTCGACCTCCTCGAGGAATTGGGCATAGAGGGATTGGAGCACGATATCACCATCTATGACGTCTTGGGGGATGTGGTATGTGGCGGTTTTGCCGTCCCCCTGAGGGACGAGTACGCTGACACGGTGTACGTGGTCACCTCTGGCGAGTTCATGTCCCTGTACGCCGCAAACAACATACTCCGAGGAGTGGCGAACTATGACCCGCATCGCATCGGGGGCATCATCTTCAACAGCCGCGGGGACCAGGAAGAGGAGGAAAGGGTGGAGAGGTTCTCCCAGGCCGTCGGCGTTCCGGTGGTTGCCCGCGTTCCTCGTTCCCCTTTGTTCCTGGCCGCTGAGAAGGAAGGAGTCACACTGGTGGAACTGCAACCGGAGGGGGAACTGTCCCAGGTGTTCCATGGGCTGGCTTCCGAGGTGCTTTCCGGCAGGAGGCACACCGCCCATCATCTTTCTGAGCAAGACTTGGAATCAGTGGTTCTGGGCATCTCATCGGTGAGGAGTCCTGTGAAAACAGCTGATACTCCTGAATTGGCCCATGAGGGTAAGAAGGCCGTCCTGCGTTACACCTCCCGGAATGTGGACAAGGGCGAGATACTGCATGGATGTGCGTTCTCAGGGGCAGCGGCCATATGCATGTCCGTGCAAGACCTGACAACCATATTGCATGGTCCCGACAGTTGTGCCCATCTCGCATATCAGCTGGCATCCAACGGCGTCAGGCGGTCGTTCCTGCGTGAGGGCACCTTGGTCCGTTCTTTCCTGGACACCGACGTTCATAGCACTTCCATGCAGGAGTCCTGCATGGTATTCGGAGGGGTATCAGCCCTGCAAGACAAGATGGAGCAATGCATCAATGAGGGTTCTAGGAACATCGCGGTCATTACCTCCTGTCCTGCCGGGATCATCGGGGATGATGTCGTCAAGACCATGGAAAGGATGAGTCTCGCCAATCCTGACGTGACGTTCATCCCCCTAATCGAGGATGGTAACATGCAGGGGGACCATATGCAGGGAGTGATCGATGCCTGCATCGGCTTGTCACGTTGCCTGATTGAACAGGATGTGGAAGAATCCCCAGAGGCGGTCAACCTTGTGGGCATCAAGCCTATCGCCAGCAATTGTCATGCCAACATAGAGGCCGTGTCACGGCTGATATCCATGTTGGGATTGCAGGTCAACTGCCGTTACATCGGTGATTCTTCTTTGGAACAGATACGTGCCTTCCGTAGGGCTCCTCTGTCCTTGCTCATGAGCACTGACCGTTTCGCCATGGTGTTAAAAGACTACCTGGTGAAAGAACAGGGAGCCACATTCAGCCCATTGGCGGTGCAGCCAGGAATGAGAGGGACAGAAAGATGGCTACGATGCTTGGCAGAGCAGGCCGGCATTACTGATAGGCTGGATGACACGATGGACCGGATAAGGTCGGAGTACCAGGAGCGGCTGGAGGCCTTGAAGCCCCACCTCAAAGGTCGTTCTGTCTACGTGCTGAGCATGCATAAGGACATCGATTGGCTGGTGGATTTGTTGATAGACCTAGAAGTGGAGATCCAGAGGGTCAGAGTGCTGGAGAGGGCGGACCACTCCATGGATTATGATGTGGTGAACGAGCATCGGGACATAATCGAATTCGAATCCAGTTATGACGTGGCAGAGGTCAAACAGGATGTCCGTAAGCATTCACCTCAGCTTCTGCTCACCACTTACCTCACGCAGCTGGACCTCCCGATCCATCAGTTCAAGGTACCATTGGTACCGGACCTCGGTCATCTGGGGGCGTTGAACATGGCCGAGGAGTGGGCATTGTCCTTACGGGCTCCCGTGGAAGAGGGATGGAGGAAAGATGCCTTCTGAACATCAGATGCCAGATGGGTTGCTGGGGGCCCTGTTTGCTTTGGAGGGTGTGCGGAACTCCGTGACCATCTTGAATGGCCCTACGGGATGTAAGTACTATCCGGCATCCTTGTCCGATTCCATGTTCCAGAGGGAGATCTCATTCAATCCTCTGCAACATGTAACGGAGTTCTACTTCGGTCAGCCCCGCATACCATGCACCTATATGGACTCCCACGATTACATCATGGGTGCAGAGGGCAAGTTGCATAGAATATTCCGAGCCGTGGAGGAAAGACGGCCGGACTTCATCGGCGTGGTGAACTCTCCTGGGGCCTCTTTGATCGGTGAGGGCCTGCGGGTGGATTCCCAAGACATACCGGTGGCCAGGATGGAGAGCCCCGGATACTCCGAGAGCATCAGCGAAGGATATCAAAGAGGGGTTCTGGCGATTCTGGAGGCTATGGATCTGCAGCCTAAGGAGAGAAAGATAGGCCAGGTGAACCTGCTCGGTTTATCGATATGGCATCTGGGCTGGGAGGACAGCCTGCAGGACCTGCGCCATCTATTGCATCTATGCGGTCTGGAGCTGTGCATCGCCATCGGCGCCGGATGGACGGCATCCGAAATCAGGGAATCCGCATCATCCAGCCTGAACATCGTTGTGGACAAGGACTTCTGCTCCCGGATATGCCGTTGGTACGAGGAGGAGCTGGGGGTTCCACACGTCGACTTCGACCGCTGTCCTCTGGGTTTCGATGCCCTGGAGGATTGGGTGGCTGGCATATGTGCGCAGCTGGATGCCGATCCTGGTCCAGCAATGGGCGAGATCAAGAGCCGTCGACGTCTGGCTTATCGGGAGATATCCCGCCTGAATGCTGCAACGGGGCTACCCAAAGGCCGGACCTTCTCCGTGTCCGCACACGCCTCGTTGGCCCTGCCCGTGATAGAGGCCCTGCATTCCTATCTGGGAATGGTGCCCGTGGCAGTCAAGGTATGCAGCGGTGACCGTGGACC
>Ga0172382_10005799_pt1 | contig 18241 bp, 21 predicted proteins | sample Leawel138RmetaG_FD_122245 | JGI IMG/M metagenome (GOLD analysis project Ga0172382, IMG submission 122245) | Leachate microbial communities from a municipal landfill in Southern Ontario, Canada - Leachate well 138R metaG | ecosystem: Engineered > Solid waste > Landfill > Unclassified | place...
GCGGTCGGCCAGGGTGGATTTACCATGGTCGATGTGGGCAATGATGGAAAAATTACGGATATGACTCAAGTCACTCACAGAACATCACTCTACAATTAAGACCGTCGGCCGATTGCCAACAGAAAATAGCAAGAGAGTTTACCTGATTTGTAGTGCTTAAGTCATCTATCAGCGTCTGCACAGGCAAATAAGCAATACAAATAACCGTCTAGTAATTAAAAAAGCGACCCGTAGGCCGCTTTAAAATCTCACTCACTGTTTGATACAGTAAATCAGTTAGCTAATTTAAAGGTTATAAAGCTGGCGCGTCCTTGACGTAGCACACGCATCGAAACGGAGCGGTTGCTTGGTAAATCTTGCGCAATCTTAGTGAAGGTTTTTGCTGAATCTATCACTTGATTATTTAAGTGAGTAATCACATCGCCAGCACGCAGACCGATCATCGCTGCCGCACCATCTTGTACATCTTGAATCACCACACCGCCTTGTAAATCAATGGCTTTTTTCTGCTCTGCAGTTAAGTCCACCACTGTTACCCCTAAACGATTACTTTTGCTGACCTGGCCTTGGCTACCCGCCACTGCCATTTCTTCGCCTTCGTTGGGTAGTGCGCCAACTTTGATTTTCAAGGTTTTACGCGATCCTTCACGCATGACCACCAACTTAGCGGTTTCTCCTGGCTTAACAGCACCCACCAAATGCGGTAGGTCAGCAGACATCACTACCGGCTGGTCATTCATGGTTAAGATCACATCACCCACTTGCAGTCCACCTTTAGCTGCCGGGCCATTGTCTAAAACCTGGGCTACCAGCGCGCCAGCAGGCTTGTCTAGCCCAAAGGATTCCGCAAGGTCTTTATTGACTTCTTGAATCACCACACCCAACCAGCCGCGATCAACTTTGCCACTTTTTTTCAGTTGGTCACTGACATCCAGCGCCACTTCCATCGGTATGGCAAAAGACAAGCCCATAAAACCGCCAGAGCGAGTAAAGATTTGTGAGTTAATACCCACCACTTCGCCATTCAAGTTAAATAATGGACCACCTGAGTTACCGGGGTTAATCGCCACATCGGTTTGAATAAAAGGCACATAGTTGTCATTGGGTAGATTGCGACCTTTGGCCGAGACTATTCCAGCGGTTACCGAGTGATCAAAACCAAAGGGAGAACCAATGGCCAGCACCCACTCACCCACTTTCAAGTCTTTTGATTGGCCCAATTTTACCGTGGGCAAATTCTTACCCTCGATTTTTAACAACGCCACATCGGTGCGCGGATCAGTGCCGACCAAGGTGGCTTGTAATTCGCTGCGATCAGCCAAGCGCACAATAATTTCATCGGCATCGGCAATCACATGGTTGTTGGTTAACACATAACCATCAGCAGATATAATAAATCCTGAGCCCAGTGACTGTGCTTCGCGCTGACGGCCTTTATTGCGCCCTGGATCACGCGGTACCGGCAGGTTGCGCTCAAAAAACTCACGGAAAATCGGTGGCAATCCTTCTAAATCTGGTAAGCCATGGAAACTTGCCTGCGGACTTGTTGCTGAAATGGCTTGTCGAGTACTGATATTGACTACAGCAGGTGCTGATTCTTCAACTAATACAGTGAAATCAGGTAATTGTGCTTGAGCCGTTGGCAGCACTAAAACAACCAGTGCCATGCATGCACTTACCAATAACGAAGTTTTTTTATACGACATATTTCTCTCCATTGCTAAAATCAAACATCAAGCGCAGGACTTAAAGCAATCTGCGCCTTGACCACCACTGGCTGCATCGCCGCATCATCAAGATAACGGTCACTGTACAGGCGGATACAAACAGCGCCTGCCAGAAAACCAAGCGCCGCCGCAAAAATAATCCAAGGTTCAGATGCATTCAAGGCATCCACACTTAAAGCTGCTGTAAACATTAAAAAAAGTGGCAGCATATAAACCAGAAAAGCACTACGCACCAATGACTGCTGAGAAATAGCTAAGACAACTTGATCACCTTCGCATAGCTGCAAATCCGAACGCACTTTAATCGTGTGAGGCTTTTTATCTGCAGACAAACTGTTGAGTAAACCCTGACCACACGCAGCTTTAGCAGAACAACTACCACAGGTGGTTTTACGTTGCGTCGCTACCCAAACACCATCAGTGTCAACAGCGACAACAATGCCGGGTTCCTCAATCATCAGCAGACTCCATTTCAGGTTGTATCGACAGCGTCACACGCTCAGCACTGGCTAAAGGGATCTCCCCAACCACAGTGATCATAAGCGCTTCATCACCTTGGATAACTTTTCTGGATACCACTGCAGTAGGTCCTAATTGGCGACGCCCACCTTCAATTTCAAGGCCATCAATACGCTCTAGAAATACAGAGAAATGCGCTAAGCCATCTGAATAGACCTGACTTAGCACATACCCCTCAGTCGCAGAGGTCTGCTTATAATGACTATTAAGTAAGACAAAACCTGGCGGCAGCCAATCTATATGCCAGTCAGCATTAACCTGTGAAATCGCGACACCTTCTGCTGCCCTAACAGGTAGACAAGCACTACTGGGCGCTAGAGGTGTTTGCTCTGAATCTGCAGAGAGGTGCTGAGAGTCGGCTTCGAATTGCACAAACTGTAGGCGCTCAAGCAACTGGCCTTGCTCATTCAGCAAAAGCGACTTCAAAGGAATAGCCGTTGCCTGATCTACAGACAACTCAACAGGATAGCGGTATTGATCACGTGGCGAAAACAACAAGACCGCTGCCTGATGCCCAGCGACTCTTGATTCACCCAAGACGCGGACTTGGTACCATTGCTGTAAATCTTGCAACTGTAATGTTTCAGCGGGCCACACATCTACCGCAGCCAATTCATCAACCACAGCACTGCTGATGCATGTCACTCGACCATCCACACGCATCACTTCATGCGCGGGGCCATTGAGCTGCATAAAACGCTCTAAGACCTGTCCTTGAGCATCGATTTGCCGCCAAATTTGATGCGTAGAAAATGCCCCTTTGCGCTCATAAACAAAGGCACCCTGGTAGCCCTGTGTGCCTTGCGCTTCTTGCAAACGTTGCAGCCAATAATCGGCTGACTCAAGCGGCGCTGCATATGCGTGAGCAGCAAGCGTCAGCCATAACGCAGCACCCGAACAAAGAGCCTTTACCTGCATGCGTTATCGACCTTCCAGGCTAGCAGCCCGCGCATAGGGCAAGCCACTTTCTGTTTTATTCACGCTGCTTTGTTGAGCATGCTGAAGCAAATAACTCGGCAGACGGCGCTCATACCATGCATCACTTTCCGTTCTATCTTGTACCACCGATGCTCTATCGTTTTGCGCATTGTAGCTGGCCAGTACAACCGGGCCCTGGCTGTGATTGGCTGCCGGTAAGCGCTGCTCACTGCTCGCCATCATGGCGTCTTGCTGAATCGTATCTTGATTATAAAAACGCACACCGCCTAACACAGCCAAGGTCACTGAAGCAGCCACTGCAACTCGACCCAACCATGGCATATTGCGCACTTTTATAGTTTTCGCTGCAGATTCTGCGTGCTCCGGCGCAGCAGCTGCAAGCGCTGGCTCTGCATCAATGGCCGCCATAATACCGGCGGACAAATCGACTTGCGCATGAAAGGGCTCATTATGCATCGCAGCGCGCGCGATTTGATAACGTGTCCAACTGGCACGCAGTTCCGCCTCATCGCTGGCATTGAGCACGCGACGCAATTCCAATTCATCAGCCTCATTGTCTATAAGCGCTGAGAGCGACTGCTTAAGGGCTTCTTGACTCATGTTAGGTTTCCTCTCTTGACTTGCGTTGCGCATTATTAAGCGTCTTGCAACAAAGGCCGTAAGGCTTTATCAACAGCCTCACGCGCTCGAAAAATGCGCGAACGCACTGTACCGACTGGGCACTGCATCACGGTTGCAATGTCCTCATAACTCAGACCATCAAATTCACGTAAAGTTAGTGCACGACGTAAATCTTCTGGTAGTTGTTTGATACTGCGCTGCACGGTTTCATCTATTTCATCGCGCAACATTAAACGCTCGGGTGAGGCCATGTCTTTTAAGGCATGATCACCGTCATAAAACTCCGCATCACCTGAATCAACATCACTGCTGGGTGGTCGCCGGTTACGTGATACGAGATAGTTTTTTGCTGTATTAATCGCAATACGATAGAGCCACGTATAAAAGGCGCTATCCCCGCGAAAATTTGCTAACGCACGGTACGCTTTAATAAATGCTTCTTGAGTTACATCCTGAGCCTCGTGCGGATCATGCACAAAGCGCACAACGAGCCCTAAAATTCGGTGTTGATATTTTAATACTAATAAGTCGAAAGCCCGCTTATCCCCATCTTGAACACGTTTTACCAATTGTTGATCATCATCTGGCGTCATGCCGAGTCCTCAGCATGTACTTTTACAGCATTACATCCCACAGCACATTCAGTGTGCGCCATAATTTTTCTCCGCATTAAACTTTTGCAGTAACCCAGCTGGTGTCGAAAAAAAGACTCATCACAGCCCTAAAATATATCTACTTAACTTTAACCTGTTTCAACTTATGACGTGTTGTTTAATGGTATACGCCACTATTGAGCCATCAGTCGACGTTAAAGTTCCCCTTAATTGTTAGTATTTTACAATGCCATCCAGCGTTATACTTGCCAACGTCTTTGTAGTGGACCCTACCCATGAATCAATCTTACCAATATGACGTTCTGATTATCGGCAGCGGTGCTGCAGGTTTAACCACAGCTTTAACCCTGCCACAGCATTTACGTATTGCCGTACTCAGTAAAGGCGAGCTCGCTAGTGGCTCAACCTACTGGGCGCAAGGCGGTGTCGCCGGCGTACTTGACGACACTGATACAGTTGAGTCGCATGTGCACGACACCTTGATTGCCGGCGCAGGCTTATGCAATGAAGCCGCTGTGCGCTTCACTGTCGAGCACAGTCGCAGTGCAATTGACTGGCTCATCGAACAAGGTGTGCCTTTCACGCGTAACGAATCCAGCGAGGCTGATAAATCGCATTTTGATTACCACCTCACGCGTGAGGGCGGTCACAGCCACAGACGCATTATTCATGCGGCTGATGCAACGGGTGCAGCAATTTTCACCACACTGTTAGCCCGCGCACGTCAGCGCAGCAATATTCACCTTATCGAGCAACAAGCGGCGATTGACTTAATCACCAGCAATAAGCTCGGACGTGAAGGCCATACCTGCTTAGGCGCCTATGTGCTCAACCGGGAAACCAACGAAGTCGATACTTATGCGGCGCGTTTTACCGTACTCGCCACCGGCGGTGCAGCTAAAGTGTATTTGTACACCAGCAACCCAGACAGCGCTTGCGGTGATGGCATCGCCATGGCCTGGCGTGCCGGTTGCAGTGTCGGTAATTTAGAGTTTAATCAATTCCACCCGACCTGTTTATATCACCCTCAAGCCAAAAACTTTTTAATCACTGAAGCGCTACGCGGCGAAGGTGCGCATTTAAAACTGCCTAACGGTGAGCGTTTTATGCTGCGTTTTGACAGTCGTGAAGAATTAGCGCCGCGTGATATTGTCGCACGTGCCATTGACCATGAAATGAAGCGCCTAGGTATTGAGTGCGTGTATTTAGATATCAGCCATAAACCCGCTGAGTTTATTAAAGAGCACTTCCCTACTGTTTATGAACGCTGCCTAACCTTTGGCATTGATATCACCACTCAGCCCATTCCAGTGGTGCCAGCAGCGCATTACACCTGCGGAGGGGTCGTCGTTGATCAGGCTGGGCATACTGACATCAGTAACTTGTACGCTATTGGTGAAACCAGCTTTACCGGCCTGCATGGCGCCAACCGTATGGCCAGCAATTCATTATTAGAATGCTTTGTCTACGCGCGCTCAGCAGCCACTGATATTGCACAGCAGGCTACACAAGTCAGCCCGCCAGAGCCTCTACCCCATTGGGATGCGAGTATGGTGACTGACTCTGACGAGGATGTGATCATCGCCCACAACTGGGATGAGCTGCGTCGTTTTATGTGGGATTACGTCGGTATTGTACGCACGGATAAGCGCTTGCTGCGCGCACAACACCGCGTACGCTTGCTGCTCGATGAAATCGATGAATTTTATAGCAACTATCGCGTCAGTCGCGACTTAATTGAGCTGCGCAACTTAGTGCTGGTGGCAGACTTAATTATCCGCTCGGCCATGCAACGTAAAGAGAGCCGCGGCCTACACTACACGCTGAGCTATCCAGAATTGAGCGCGCAAGCGCAAGACACTATTTTACAGCCCGCCAGCGCTGGCGACTGAACTTCAAGCGCACTCGCAGGCGGCGGTGACTGTCCTGCGATAGGCTGTCAGCCGGTATAACAGCGCTACGATAAAACCAGTGCCGGGCACATCTATAGCGCAACAACACCAGAGCAGGTATTGCCATGCTATCGGTCCGCAACTGTATCGAACGCCAACCATGCTGGGCGCTCCAGAGCTGCCAACCTTGGGCGTCATGACGTAAGCCTGTGCGCCTGCAAGGCAATTGTTGTTGCTGTAAGCGATACAGGTAAAAGCTCGCCTGCACGCCCAAAGCAAACAGCAAGCCGAACTTTAACGGCCACACGATAGCCGACAGCAACACAGCTACAGATGCCAACACCACCACCAATAGTGTCAGTTTCGACAGCCTTAACGAGGGCTGCCAAAAACATAAAAAAGCCTGACTATTTAGGCTTTGCATGATCCAAAACCAGCTCAATAATACGCTTCAAGTCAGCGCTATCTGGCTCAGAACGGCGCATACACCAAGCGAAAATATCTTGATCTTCACAATCGAGCAGCATGCGATAACGCTCACGATCAGCGTCATCGAGTTTTAAGTACTGCTCCTCAACAAAAGGCACCAGCAGCTGATCCAATTCCCACATACCTCTGCGGCTGTGCCAATAAAGACGCTTCACTTCAATTTCGATAGACATGCCACACTCCAAATGATGATTATTTCAGTATAAGACGGATTTAACAAAGCCACACACGCTGACAAGACGCTGTTATCACTCTATGATAGACGAAAGCATTATTCACAAGCGAGACAGTCATGACTGGTTGTGCAAGTTTTACCCCTTTGACTCACGAATCTGTTTTAGCCGTTCGCGGCCCAGATGCAAAAGCCTTTCTGCAAGGCCAAATAACCTGCAACCTTGCCTACGTCAGCGATGAACGCAGTAGCCTTGGCGCGCGCTGTACGCCCAAAGGGCGCATGTTATCAAGTTTTCGTGTACTTTTAGAAAATGATGGCTACTTATTGGCAATGAACCATGAGATTTTAGTTGCTCAACTCGCCGAGATGCAAAAATACGCCGTATTTTCTAAATCTAAACTCAGTGATGATAGCGCGCTCTGGAGCCGTTTTGGCTTATACCAAGGTGACGCCGCTCTAAGCGCTCTAGGCATTGATTTGCCTAAAGAGATCAACAGCACTGTGCATCACAATAATATGATTGCAATTCGCGTCTCTGAGCACTTAACAGAGCTGTGGGTCAGCGCTGACGAAGGCCCGTGCCTGCATAAACGTCTACTCAACCTGCTACCTGAAGCACCGCTCAACACTTGGTTACTGGGCGAAATTCGCAGCGGTATTGGCCATGTCAGCCCTGCCACTCGCGAGCAATTTATTCCGCAAATGCTGAACTTGCCGGCCCTGGATGCTGTGAGCTTTAAAAAAGGTTGCTACACCGGCCAAGAAATCGTTGCACGTATGCAATACCTTGGTAAATTAAAACGTCACATGTATCGTTTCCAACTGGCCAGCACTGATATCCCCGCTGCAGGCACAGCATTGCTGTCTCCTGTGCACTCAAGCGCTGTCGGTGAAGTGGTCAGCGCAGCACGTAGCGAGTACGGTGTGGAATTGCTTGCTACAGCGCTGGTTGATGCGGTGAATGATGGTCGAATTTATTTTGAGAACAATGAAAAAGTTCTGCTCGAACAGCTTGACCTGCCCTACTTGCTAGACAGCGAACGAGAAATTTTACGCTGATGTTTATTTATACGAAGGAAGTAAGTGTATGAGCACACTGGCAGAAACAGTCCAACACGAACTGCTGGAAGCGATTCAAAACGATGAGTTAGTGCTGCCCACGCTACCTGAAGTTGCTTTGCGTGTACGTGAAGCAGCTGAAGACCCTGAAATCAGCATTTCCACCCTGAGCAAAGTGATCGGCAATGACGCAGCGCTAGCGGCGCGTTTGATCAAGGTGGTCAACAGTCCCCTGTTACGCACAAGCCGGCAAATTACCGATTTAAATATGGCAATCAGCCGCCTAGGAATTAACTCCACCTCGAACCTAGCAACCGGCTTAGCAATGGAGCAAATGTTCCAAGCTACATCCGATGTAATTGACCGAAAGATGCGTGATGTCTGGAGTAGAAGTACTGAAATTGCTGGTATGTGTCATGTGCTCTGTCGTCACTTCACACGACTGATGCCCGACCAAGCGATGTTGGCAGGCTTGGTTCACCAAATTGGTATTTTACCCATTTTGGCCTATGCAGAAGAAAGCAATGCTTTACTTAAAGACTCGATCAGTCTCAACCATGTTATTGATCGTATCCACCCCATTATCGGTGAGCATATTTTACGCGCTTGGGACTTTCCCGAGCAAATTATCGCTGTACCAGGTAACTATCTAAACTTTGAGCGTCAATCGAGCGCGGTGGATTACGTTGATATGGTGCAGGTAGCCGTATTACAAAGCTATGCTGATACCACACACCCACTCAGCCAAGTGGACTGGAGCCAAGTGCATGCCTTCTCGCAACTTGGCCTCGATGTGCAGAACAACACCAGCAACAATGAAAATCTATCCGCTTCAATGGAATCTGCAACACAGATGTTAAAAGGTTAAGCAGTAGAGCCTCGCAAGCTATAACGAGGCTCTACTACGCCCCGAAGAGTTATCCTTCTTAACATTTAGCGCACATTAGCTGCTTTTAGCGCTATTTTAACCGCAAACCATTCCTATAAAAACCTGCTCTTACTCTTGCTAATTGACCCTCGTCAAGGCCTCCGCACGCCAACCTGCTTAAATTGCATGGATTAAAATGGGTCTATAGCTCTAGCCTAACTGGATCCACACTTAACCGTAGGAGATCACATGCAATTGGTTTGTCCTGCAGGCAGCCTGCCTGCCCTGAAAGCTGCTGTTCGCCAAGGTGCTGACGCTGTTTATGTTGGTTTTCGCGACGACACCAATGCGCGTCACTTTGCTGGCTTAAACTTTGACGATAAGCAGCTGGAAAACGGCATTGCATTCGCCCACCAACATAACAAACACGTTTATATTGCGGTTAACACTTATGCTCAACCAGAGGGTTGGAATCGCTGGCAACGCGCCGTTGATCAAGCCTCAGACTTGGGTGTTAATGCTTTAATTGCTGCCGACCCTGGCGTATTGGCCTATGCCAGCAAGCACCACCCAAAACTCAATCTACACTTATCCGTGCAAGGCTCTGCAACCAATGCAGCAGCGCTGGCTTTTTACCAAGAGCGCTACAATATTAAACGCGCGGTATTGCCACGCGTGCTTTCACTGGCTCAAGTCAAACATGTTGCCAGTCAAACCTCAGTGCCCATTGAAGTGTTTGCTTTTGGCAGTTTATGCATTATGGCCGAAGGCCGCTGTCACCTGTCATCTTACTTAACCGGCGAGTCACCCAACCTGTGTGGCGTGTGCTCACCGGCTAAAGCCGTGCGCTGGAGCAATGAAGACGGCGAACTGACCTCACGCCTGAACGAGGTGTTAATTGACCGTTACAGCGAAGGCGAGTCTGCCGGTTACCCAACACTATGCAAAGGCCGCTTTATGGTTAACGGCCAGCGCTTTCATGCCCTTGAAGAACCGACCAGCCTCGACACCATGGACTTAATTCCTGAGCTGACAAAAATCGGTGTCAGCGCCGTTAAAATCGAGGGCCGTCAACGCAGCCCCGCTTACACGGAGCAAGTGACCCGTGTATGGCGCGCTGCACTGGATAGTCACCGCAAAGCGCCTGAACGCTACCAAGTTGAGCCTATTTGGCGACAAACACTGGCTGATTTATCAGAAGGTAGCCAAACCACTCTGGGCGCATACCACCGCGCATGGCAATAGGTGCAACAATGATGAAACTTTCTTTAGGCCCCGTTTTGTTTTTCTGGGATCGTGATACTTTAATGCAGTTTTATGCCGATATGGCCGAACAGCCGCTAGATATTATCTATATGGGTGAAACTGTCTGTTCAAAACGCCGCTCGTTATCACTGGATGACTGGATTGGCTTAGCACGCGATATGCAACAACAAAGTCAGGCGCAAGTTGTCCTGTCTGGACTTACACTGGTTGAAGCTGCGTCTGAGTTATCCAGCTTAAAACGCATGTGCAACAATGGTGAGTTTTTGGTGGAAGCCAATGACATGTCTGCTGTGCAGTTTTTAAGCACACTCAAAATACCTTTTGCTGGCGGCCCTGCGTTAAATATTTACAACGGTCATACCCTTGCTGAACTTATTGCTTGCGGTATGCAACGCTGGTCACCCCCCGTTGAATGCTCGGCACATATTATTAGTTCAGCCTTAAAACAGCTTGACGAACTGGGTGTCGCTCGACCTGAAGTCGAAGTCTTTGCTTACGGGCATTTACCGCTGGCCTACTCTGCGCGCTGTTTTACCGCACGCTCAGAGAACCGCCCGAAAGATGATTGCGAGCTGTGCTGTATTAAGTACGAAGAAGGTATCCCCTTATTGAGCCAAGAAGGCCAAGCACTGTTCACCATTAATGGAATTCAAACCATGTCAGCTGAAGTCAACAATCTCCTAGCTGACTTCCCGACACTGCACAACGCTGGTGTTAATATTGCCCGTTTAAGCCCGCGCGCCAAAGGCATGAGTGATGTAATTGCTGCCTGGGACAAAGTCCGTAAAGGTGAGCAGGCGCCGCTGGCTGTACAAGGCTGCAACGGTTACTGGCACGGTCGCCCTGGCATGGTCAGTGTTGAGGAGGTGGGATTATGCTAAAGCGTGTAGCACCCTTTTTATTGTCGGCGGGCGATCGCGTTTTGCCATTGGCGACGCATTTGCCTTTTTTTGTACAACGCCTAGCCTTACAGCGCAGTTTAAATCAGGTATTTGCTCAGGCCATGCAAGATGGCTTGTTTGATGTGCTGGAATCGCGCTGGATGCGTTTGCAGGTCAGTGATTTAAACTTATCTTGGTGCCTGAGCAAAGATTCACGCAGTAACCGTTTACTGATTAAGGATCATGCTCCAGCTGAGGTGACTATCAGTGGTAATTGGCGTGAGTTTTTATTATTAGCCAGTCGCCAAGAAGACCCAGACACCTTATTTTTCCGTCGGCGCTTACAGATTGATGGTGATACAGAGTTGGGTTTAGCGGTGAAAAATATGATTGACAGTCTTGATTCAGATGACTTACCCAGCTGGTTGTGGAAAACCATTGAAACACTGGGCAAAGAAGCAGTCCCTAGCGCCAGCTAATCTTGTTTTAGCAGCTTGAGCATTACTCAGCGAGGCTCTATTATTATCTTAAATATTAATGGAGCTTGGTGATGCAAACTATACTGCAAATTGATTTCCCATTTGCTGGGCCGTTTGGTAAAGAAATGCAGCAAGCCATGCAACCTTTAGCTGAATCAATCAGTAAAGAGCCTGGTCTGCTTTGGAAAATCTGGACCGAAAACCCTGACACGCAAGAAGCGGGCGGCATTTACTTATTTACCGATGCTACCGCTGCACAAACTTACTTGGAGATGCACACTGAGCGCTTAACTGCCAGTGGCGTGACGGGTATTCAGGCCAAATTATTTTCGGTAAACAGTCCATTAAGCAAAATCTGTAAGGGCCCTATCCAATGAGCACCAGTAAACTTGATAAAATTCTGGCACAGTCCTACCAAGAACGTGAGAGCGGCTACCGCCATAAAGCGTTAAAAATGTATCCGCATTTTTGTGGCCGTTGTAGCCGTGAATTCAGTGGCAAAGGCCTCAGTGAACTCACCGTGCATCACCGCGATCATAACCATGACAACAACCCCTCCGACGGCTCAAACTGGGAGCTGTTGTGTTTGTATTGCCATGATAATGAGCACCAACGCCAAGTCGATATGCATTACCAGAAAGAAGAACAAGCAGGCCAGAAGGGACCGCAACAAACCTTTAAAGGTTTAGCTGGCTTGGCTGATTTATTAAATAAAAATAACAGCTAAACTGCTCAGATGCTTATCATCAGCACATTCGTCTACAGGTGATAAGCATCGATCACTGGCTCTGTGTAAGGGCTAGCCCGATCTGAATATCAGGTGCTTTTCCCAATCCTCATCGGCCACATCCAACTCACTGACCATACGCCCAAGTCGTGAAATGCGCTCAGTGTGTACTGCATCAGTATTGCCACAGACTAAATGATGCCAAACGAACAAGTCTTTACCTTCAGAGACTAAACGGTAAGCACAGGTGCTCGGCAGCCACTTAAAGGCACCCGCCTGATCGGCCGTCAATTGAATGCAATCAGGCACAAACTTTTTACGGTCGCGATAATTACTGCAACGTGCTGTATCTAAATCAAGTAATTTACAGGCAATATTGGTGTAATACACCGCACCATCATCTTCATCTTCAAGTTTCTGCAAACAGCACAAGCCGCAGCCATCACACAACGACTCCCACTCTTCTTGGTCCAGCTCTGCAAGGCTTTTACGCTTCCAAAACGCTTCAACAATTGCTGCCATACTCTTCTCTACCTACTCTGCTCTACCTATACTGAGCACTAAGCCAAGTGACTGTGAAATTAATCTTGTTTACATTCAACATTGACACGCATTCTAATCACAGTTGAATTAAAACGTGCGGTCACATGTGCAGTTTCGCCAGCGGCTACACGCGTTTTGCGGGTACGCGGCGCTTCTGGACCATTACGAAAGCGTACTTTACATACAGCATCACGCTGACCATAGTTTTTTAAAGAGGCCGAGGCTAAATTATCACTCAAAGCCAAGGTATCAACAGCGATTTCCGTACCATTCAATGTTTTCTCAACTTCAAATGGAAACGCTAGCGCCGCCACCGGACATAGCAACGCCATCAGCAGTGTAAGTTTTCTCATAGTCCCTCCCCCTCCAATTTACCCGAACAGTGTAACGCATCAATACGGATAAACAGCTAAGCAGCTAATAAAAGCCGGCAAAAAGTGCTTTATTTGCAACCAGCAGCCATCTATTATCACTTCTTTCGCACATCCAGCTCTATTTCGCAGGCTCAAGCAGTCATTGCAGTTATTTGCTGACCTCTCCATACAACACAGCATTTTCTAAGCGCCTTATGCAAACACTCAATACAACCATTAGCACCATCAATAATTTGGTATGGGGCCCACCCATGCTGATTGCTATCTTAGGCAGCGGCTTGTTCCTGATGCTGTCATTAAAATTCATGCCTATATGTAACATTAAGCGTGGTTTCTCAGAGATTTGGCAAGGCCGTGCCACGGGCGATGCCAGCACTGGCCAAATCAGTCCATTTGCGGCGCTAATGACCACTCTGGCCGCCACCGTTGGTACTGGTAATATTGCTGGAGTCGCCACCGCTATTGTTTTAGGTGGCCCGGGCGCTCTGTTTTGGATGTGGTGTACAGCATTAGTAGGGATGGCCACCAAATATTGCGAGGTCGTTCTGGCTGTACATTTTCGTGAAAAAAACAGTCAAAATCATTTTGTTGGCGGCCCAATGTATGCAATTAAAAACGGCCTTGGTCATAAATGGGCTTGGCTCGGTGCATGCTTTGCATTGTTTGGTGGTTTAGCCAGCTTTGGTATTGGCAATATGGTCCAAGTCAATAGCATGGCCGCCAGCCTTACCGTCTCTTTTGCTATTCCCGCTTGGATCAGCGGCGTCTGTATTATGGTCTTAGTAGGCTTGGTGATTTTAGGCGGCATTAAGCGTATTGGCGCTGTGGCGCAAACCTTAGTACCGTTTATGTGCTTGGCGTATGTACTGGCTGCTGCGTTTGTATTGATCGTCAACTATGCAGCCATTCCAGCGGCGCTGTTATTGATCGTTGATTCCGCATTTAACGGGCATGCTGCAGTCGGCGGTTTTGCTGGCGCAGCGATGATTGCCGCGATACGTTTTGGTGTGGCGCGAGGGGTCTTTTCTAACGAAGCAGGTTTAGGTAGCGCTGGTATTGCGCAAGCTGCAGGTACCAGTAAGGACCCAGTCACCTCTGGTTTAATCGGCATGATGGGTACTTTTATCGACACGCTGATTGTTTGCAGCATGACAGGCCTCGCGATTATTTGCTCAGGTGTCTGGAGCAGCGGACTTAGCGGTGCAGCCTTATCCTCTGCTGCTTTTGAGTCAGCCATGCCCGGTACTGGTAATTACTTACTAACCATCGCTCTGGTTGTCTTTGCTTTTACCACGATTTTGGGCTGGAGTTACTACGGCGAGCGCTGTTGGGAGTTTTTGTTTGGTGCGCGAGCTATTTTACCCTATCGTCTGATTTGGGTCGCTGTTGTGCCCTTTGGGGCAATGTCTCAACTCGATACAGTATGGTTGCTGGCTGATACCCTCAATGGTTTGATGGCGCTGCCAAACTTAGTCTCGTTGCTAGTGCTCAGCCCTGTCGTGATTAAACTGACCAAAGATCATTTCGCTCAACACTAAGCACTCCTATTTACTCACTGTCCTGCTCGTTGGCCGCACTATACACTGCATCGGGCACACGTGATAAAACCACATTGACACGACGATTTAACGCGCGGTTAGCCGCGCTATTGTTAGGTTTTAACGGATAGCGCTCGCCATGAAAGCGCACAATAATCTGCTCTTCAGCTATTCCCTGCTCTACCAGATACTCTTTAACAGTCAGTGCCCGACGGCGAGAGAGATCACGATTGCTCAAGCGATTACCCCAGCTATCTGAATGGCCATCAAGTTCGATTTGATTCACCGTTGGATCTTCTTTTAAAAACTCCACGATGGCGTTAAGACGCCCCTTAGCTGATTCACTAAGCAGCATATTGGTATCAACAAAAGCGATACGGGTTTGTTTCAGTTGATCAAAACTGTAGGGTAATAAGTTCGCAGTGCAGGTTAGATAGCGTTGATACGCATCGGCAAAATGTGCAGGAAGCAGGCGCACTTCAAGCGCATCACCCTCACCAGTACGGTGTCGAATCATCGGCCCGCGCCCTTCAATTAAGGCAGTTAATAAACGCCCGGCCTGCACTTGCGAAGACTGCAGTGCATCGCCCGAATGAGCAACGATCACAGGGCCCAAATTAATATCTCTAAGACCTGTTTGCCACGGCGCTGCTGCCGCCAATAAGGTTGCCGAGCCACGTCCCAGCCAGCGTTCGTGTGACTGCATTTTGAATATTGGACTTTCACCAGCTCGTCGCACAAACTCACCCTGTCCAAACCCCTTGACTGGTTGTGTTAAACGGCATTCGAAGCGATCTCCGACAACAGCCCACTCCACACTCTCTAAAGGTGTTTGAAAAGTAAGCGCCAGTACGGGTGTTGCCACCATACCTGCTAAAATTGAAAACACAGCTAAGCGCATTGCGCTCTCCCGTCACATGAATACTTGTTAAGTTATCGGTAACGGTTAAGAAAACTTTAAAGCGGATGCCCACATCGCGCTTTTACGGTAGCATTCGACCTAATGTATTTAAATTCACTGATTGGAATCCTTCATGATTGACCGTCTTACCTTGCTGCGGCCCGACGATTGGCATATTCATCTTCGCGATGGCGCAGTTTTAAAAAACACAGTTGCCGATGCAGCGCGTTACTTTGGCCGTGCGATCATTATGCCCAATCTAGTACCGCCGGTACGCAACACCACAGAAGCTGATCAGTACCGTGAGCGCATTTTAAGTGCTCGTCCTGCACAAAGCGTATTTGAACCGTTGATGGTTCTCTACCTAACCGACCACACCACTGCCGAGGATATTAAAGAGGCTAAAGCCAGTGGTTTTATCCACGCAGCCAAACTCTACCCAGCAGGCGCAACCACTAACTCAGATTCTGGCGTGACAAGCTTAGACGCCATTTATCCAGCGCTCGAAGCAATGAGCGAAGTAGGTATGCCTCTATTGGTGCACGGCGAAGTGACACGCGGCGATGTTGATATTTTTGATCGTGAAAAACGCTTTATTGATGAACAATTGGTGGGCTTGGTCAATCGCTTCCCTGCTTTAAAAGTTGTGCTTGAGCACATTACCACCGCCGATGCAGCACAGTTTGTTAAGGCGGCCAGTAACAATGTGGCAGCCACTATTACTGCACATCACCTCCTGTATAACCGTAACCATATGCTGGCCGGTGGTATTCGTCCGCATTTTTATTGTTTGCCAATCTTGAAGCGCAACACCCACCAAGAAGCCTTGCTTGATGCAGCCACCAGCGCTTCAGCAAAATTTTTCTTAGGCACTGATTCTGCTCCACACGCCAAAAATGCTAAAGAAATCGCCTGTGGCTGTGCCGGTTGCTATACAGCCTATGCGGCCATTGAATTGTATGCCCAAGCCTTTGAGCAACGTAACGCGCTCGACAAACTGGAAGCCTTTGCCAGCCACTTTGGCGCAGATTTCTATGGTTTACCACGCAACCAAGACAGCATTACCTTGGTACGCGAGCCTTGGACTGTGCCAGCTTCTTTAGATTTTGCTGATCAGCAGTTGGTGCCTTTGCGTGCCGGTGAAAGCTTAAATTGGCGTGTATTAGGAGCACAGGCATGAGCAAGGACATTCCAGACTACGAGTTCGAATACGAAAACAATGTCAACAGCACGACCGACAAGCACAGCGGTGGCTTAAAATCAGCTATGGCGCGACGTTTTCGCGGCTATTTACCTGTTGTAATTGATGTAGAAACCGGTGGTTTTAATAGCGCAACAGATGCGTTATTGGAAATAGCAGCGGTAATACCGGCCATGGATGACGAAGGCTTACTCTATGCTGAGCACACCTTATTTTTCCGCGTTGAGCCTTTTGTAGGCGCAAATATTGAGCAAGCCGCACTAGACTTTACCGGTATCAAGCTTGATCACCCGCTGCGCATGGCCGTCTCTGAGGAGCATGCTCTGGCTGAGATTTTTAAAAGTGTACGCAAATCACTAAAAGCCAGTGATTGCAAGCGCGCTATTTTAGTCGGTCATAACAGCCACTTTGACTTAGGCTTTCTGAATGCAGCAGTTGAACGTCTCGGTATAAAACGCAACCCTTTCCACCCTTTCTCAAGTTTTGATACGGCCACCTTAGCCGGTTTAGCTTATGGACAGACTGTCTTAGCCAAAGCCTGTGAGGCTGCAGCAATCAATTTTGATAGCCGTGAGGCGCACAGCGCCCGTTACGACACTGAAAAAACTGCAGAATTGTTTTTTGGTATTGTTAATCGCTGGAAAGAAATGGGCGGCTGGGACGACTTCGAGTAAACACAAACCCTTAACCCTGATACACAAACGGGCTGTACTCTTATGAGTGCAGCCCGTTTTTTTGCTCAGCTAAATTTCAACACTTACTTAAAGCGGCGCTCAATACCCTTCTCGACTAAAATCTTCGCAGAAATCTCTTCGACAGAGAAATGTGTGGTATTAATAAAGTTAATATTTTCGCGCTTAAACAAAGCTTCAACTTCACGCACCTCAAACTCACACTGTGCGTAACTGGCATAACGGCTATTGGGTTTGCGCTCATTACGAATAGCAGCCAAACGATCTGCATCAATGGTCAGGCCAAATAATTTTTCTTGGTGTTTTCTTAACGAACTGGGTAATTGCAAGCTTTCCATATCGTCTTCAGTCAATGGATAGTTGGCTGCACGAATTCCGTACTGCATCGCCATATATAAACAGGTTGGCGTTTTACCACAGCGCGAAACGCCTACCAATATAATATCAGCACTGTCATAATGTCGGGTGCGCCCGCCATCATCGTTTTCAAGAGCAAAATGTACCGCATCAATACGCTCTATATAATTGGCGCTGTGGGTGATTGAGTGCGATGTACCCACTGAATAAGATGAACGCGCATTGAGTTCTTCTTCTAACGGCGAAATGAAACTGGCAAAAACATCCACTTTAAAAGCATTGGCGGTGGACAAGATATTGCTAATATCAGAGTTAACAATGGTGTCAAAAACAATAGGTCGCAGTTGGTCTGCTTCCGCAACCTCATTAATTTGCTGTA
>Ga0172382_10005800_pt1 | contig 18240 bp, 18 predicted proteins | sample Leawel138RmetaG_FD_122245 | JGI IMG/M metagenome (GOLD analysis project Ga0172382, IMG submission 122245) | Leachate microbial communities from a municipal landfill in Southern Ontario, Canada - Leachate well 138R metaG | ecosystem: Engineered > Solid waste > Landfill > Unclassified | place...
AGCCACATGCGGGTGGTGGATATCGCCGGCCCGGGTGCCGAGGCCTATTTGCGCCATCTGCTCGCCAACGACGTGGCCCGCGCGGCCCCCGGCAAGGCCCTGTACTCCGCCATGCTCAACGAGAGCGGTGGCATCGTCGATGACCTGATTGTCTATGTTCTTGCCGAGGGGGATTATCGGCTGGTGGTGAACTGCGCTACTGGCGCCAGCGACATCGCCTGGATGCGGGGGCACAGCCCGGGCTTCGCCGTCGAGATTACCCCCAGGCCGGAGCTGGCCATTGTCGCGATCCAGGGCCCCGGGGCTCTGGCCAGGGTGCAACAGGTGGTCTGTGATGCTGCCCGCGCCGCAGTGGCGGCAATGCCGGTCTTCGGTTGCGCCCAGGTGGGCCGCTGGACCCTGGCCCGCACCGGCTACACAGGGGAGGATGGCGTGGAGATCATTCTCCCCGGCGACCAGTGCCCCGATCTCTGGCAGCGCCTGCTGGCGGTGGATGTTCCTCCGGTGGGGCTGGGGGCCAGGGACACCCTCAGGCTGGAGGCGGGCCTCAATCTCTATGGCAACGAGATGGACGCCACAGTGTCGCCCCTCGAGGCCAACCTGGGCTGGACCCTGGCCTGGGATCCGCCGGAACGGGATTTTATCGGCCGCGCCGCACTGGAAGAACAGAGGCGTCGGGGGGTCGGCCACAAACTGGTTGGCCTGGTAACCCGCGAGCGAGCGGTGCTCAGGGCCCATCAGGTGGTCAGGCTTCCCGGCCTCGCCGCGACCGGCGAGATCACCAGCGGTACCTTTTCCCCTACCCTGGGGATGTCCATCGCCATGGCTCGGGTGCCGGTGGCTGCGGCCTCCGAGGCGGTGGTGGAAATTCGCGGCCGGGATATTCCGGTCCAGATAGTCAAACCCTGTTTTGTCCGCCACGGGCAGGGGCTACCGGGTCTGGCCGGCTAACCAGTAACCAACGCGGAGATCGCTATGAGTGAAGTGCCAAAAGAACTGAGATATCTGGAGAGCCACGAGTGGGTTCGCAATGAGGGTGATGGCACCGCCACCATCGGGATCACGGATCACGCCCAGGACAGCCTGGGGGATGTGGTCTATGTGGAATTGCCCGAGGTGGGTGCCGTGCTCGCCGCCGGTGAGGAGTCCGCGGTGGTGGAGTCGGTCAAGGCGGCCTCGGATATTTTCGCCCCGGTGTCCGGGGAGGTGATCGCCATCAACGAACAGCTGGAGGACGAGCCGGAAACCGTCAACAACTCCCCCTATGGGGACGGCTGGTTCTACCGGGTGAAAATGTCCGACCCCTCCGAGCTGGAAGACCTGCTCGATGCCGACGGCTACCGGGAGGTGGCCGCGGACGAGTAGGGGGGCGCGCCATGTGCCTGCTGGTGTTTGCCCGCCACAGCCATCCCCATTACCCCCTGGTGGTGGTGGCCAACCGGGATGAGCTGCACGCCCGGCCAGCTCGCATTGCCGGCTGGTGGCCGGAGCACCCCGCTGTACTGGCGGGCCGCGATCTGCAGGCCGGCGGCACCTGGATGGGGGTCAACCTGGCGGGGTGCTGGGGGGCGGTGACCAATTACCGGGACGGTGTTCGCGAGCCGGCACTGCGCTCCCGGGGCGAGCTGGTTACGGACTTTCTCAGCGCCGAACAGGAGCCCAGGGCCTATCTGGACGCCGTCGCCCGTCGCGGCGGGGACTACGGCGGCTTCAGCCTGCTGGTGGGGGATTTGGAGAACCTGTACTGCTACTCCAATCGGGCCACCGGCATTCAGCAAGTGTCGTCCGGCATCCACACCCTGAGCAACCACCTGCTGGACACCCCGTGGCCCAAGGCCGAGCTCGCCCGTCTCAAGCTGGGGCGGGCATTGCGCAAGTCCACCCTGGCGCTGGAAGACCTGCTGGCGGTGCTGGCGGACGCCGAGCCCTTTGCGGACCACGAGCTGCCGGCCACCGGGGTCGGTATCGAGCTGGAGCGGGTGCTGTCACCGCCCTTTATCACCGGCGGCGAATACGGCACCCGTTGCACCACGGTGCTGATGGTGGATCGCGACGGCAATGCGGTGTATGGGGAGCAGAGTTTTGCCCCCGGTGGGGTCAAGGGGGAGCTGGCCCTGTATGACTTTCCCATTTCCTGAACACCTCTCCGAGGCCGGCGCCGGGCAAGCGGGCTTCAGGCACCGGCTGGGGGCTGAGGGGCCCGGGTGCTGTCCCGGTTGCCAGGGGAGTCAATTCAATGAATGCTCTTTTTCGCCTTTTTGCCGCTGTAGAGACGGGCGATTTCAGGGCTGTCCAGGCTCTCTTCCAGAAAGTCCTTGACGCTGATGCCGTCCGCCAGGGTGAGGGCGGTCGCCGCCAGCCTGCGGGCCTGCTCCCGGGTGACTTCCCGGAGTATGGCCTTCACCCGCAGCAGGTTGGTGGCGCTCATGGACAGGGTGTCATAGCCGAGGCCCACCAGCAGCAGGGCTGACAGGGGGTCGCCGGCCATTTCACCGCAGACGCTCACCGGGCAGTTTTCCTCGGTGGCGCCGTCGATAATATCCCGCAGCGCCTTGAGCACCGCCGGGTGCATGGTGTCGTAGAGGTCCGCCACCCGGGGGTTGTTGCGGTCCACCGCCAGCAGGTACTGGGTGAGGTCGTTGGTGCCCACGGAGACGAAATCCACCCGCCGGGCGATGTCGCGAATCTGGTAGACCGCCGCCGGCACCTCGATCATGGCCCCCACCGCGGGCTTGGCCAGTTTGTAGCCCTCTTCCTCGGTGAGCTCCTTGAATACCCGGTACACCAGCTCCAGGGCGGACTCCAGTTCGGGAATGCTGGAAATCATGGGCAACAGGATGCGCAGGTTGTCGAGGCCCTCGCTGGCGCGCATGATGGCCCGCAACTGGACCAGAAAGATCTCCGGGTGGTCCAGGGTGACCCGGATGCCGCGCCAGCCGAGGAAGGGGTTGGCCTCGGAGATGGGGAAGTAGGGCAGGGACTTGTCGCCGCCGATATCCAGGGTGCGCATGGTCACCGGCCGCGGCGCGAACATTTGCATCTGCTCCCGGTAGATCTTGCGCTGCTCCTCCTCCGAGGGAAAGCGCTCCTGCATAAAGAAGGGAATCTCGGTGCGGTAGAGGCCGACGCCGGCGGCGCCGCGGTCGAGGGACAACAGGCTGTCGAGGCGCAGGCCGGTGTTCACCCACAGGGACACGGGGTGGTTGTCGGCGGTGACGCTGGGGTAGTCCCGCAGCAGCTCGAGGTCCTCGGCGAGGAGCTTTTCCTCCTGCTGCTGGGCCTGGTAGGAGTGCAGCACGGCTGCCGAGGGATTGCTGATCACCAGGCCCTGGTGGCCGTCGACGATAATCCTGGCACCGTCCAGATCCCGCCAGGGCAGGTCCATGGCGCCCATCACCGTGGGTATGCCCATGGCCCGGCCGAGAATGGCCAGGTGGGAGTTGCGGGAGCCCTTCACCGAGATCATTCCGGCAATTTTCTCCACCGTCACATCCGCCAGGTTGGGTGCCGCCAGCTCCTCACCGATCAGGATGGTGTTGGCGGGGTACTCCTTTTCCTGAACCTGGGATTGCTGGAGGTAGCCCAGCACCCTGGTGCCCAGGTCGCGGACATCCGAGGCCCGCTCCCTGAGGTAGGCGTCCTCCATGGCGGAGAAGTTGCGGATGTGCTCGATCACCACCTCACTCCAGGCGGTCTGGGCGGACAGGCCGGCATTGATCAGTGCCCGCACTTCGCCGCCCAGCGAGTTGTCATCGAGCATGCTCACATAGACATCGAACAGAGCCCGCTCCTCGGTGTTGAGGCGCTGGGCCAAACCCTTGTGTACCGCCTGCAGGTCCCTGGTGGTCTGCTCCAGGGCCTGGTGGAAGATGAGCAGCTCGTGGCCGATATCCTCCGCCGCCCGGGTGGGTACCGCGTACAGGTCGGCGGCGGCGGCGATGATGGCGGCGGTGCCGATGGCAATGCCGGGAACACTGGCGATCCCCCGGAATACCATCTCGCCGTCGCGGTCGTGATAGGCGTCCGGGGCCAGGTGGCGGGCCAGCTGGCCGGTGGCGTCGGCGTGGGCAATGACCCCGGCGAGCTGGGCGGAGACGGTGACCAGGAAGGCCTCCTCGCTCTCGTCGAAGCGCCGCCGCGCCTGCTGCTGCACCACCAGCACCCCCAGCACCTTGCGGTGATGGATGATGGGGGCGCCGAGAAAGGAGCGAAAGCGCTCCTCGCCACTTTCCGGGAAGTAGGCGAAATTGGGGTGGGATTCGGCGTTGTCCAGATTGAGGGGCTCGGCCTTGGCCGCCACCAGGCCCACCAGGCCCGCGCCCGCCTGCAGGCGAATGTTGCCCACCGCCTCCGGGTAGAGGCCGTCGGTGGCGGTGAGCACATAGTGGCCAGTGGCGGGATCGTGGAGATAGATGGAGCAGACGCCGGTGTTGGTGGCCTTTTTTACCTTGCGGACAATAATGTCCAGTACCGAGGTAAAGTCCTTGGCGGAGCTGACTTCCTGGACGATGCTTCTGAGGGATTCGAGCATCCGCCGTTACCCCGCCCGGTCGCTGTTGCGTTCGATTTCGGTATGCACGGCTGCCAGCTCCTTGAGGGCCTTGCGGTAGACGTCCCGTTTGAACTCGACGATCTGGCGCACCGGGTACCAGTAGTTGACCCAGGACCAGCTGTCAAACTCCGGCTTGTCGCCGCGGTCGAAGCGAATGTTGCTGGGGCAGCTGGTCAGTTCCAGCAAAAACCATTTTTGCTTCTGGCCGATGCACAGGGGCTGGGAGTGGCGGCGGATGTAGCGCTGGGGCAGGCGATAGCGCAGCCAGCCGCGGGTCTGGGCCAGCACCCTGACGTCATCGGGGCCGAGGCCGATCTCCTCGTACAGTTCGCGGTACAGGGCCTGCTCGGGGGACTCCCCCGGGTTGATGCCACCCTGGGGGAACTGCCAGGCATCCTGGCCCACTCGCTTGGCCCACAGGATCTGCCCCTGACCATCCGAGAGGACAATGCCAACATTTGCTCTGAAGCCCTCTTTATCAATCACTTAGGTGACGCCTTTAAACCAGTCGGGCTATTGTTCCACAAACCGGCCTGACACGGCAATGAGAGCGATTGAGCGGGACCCCAGATGCCAGTATCCTGTCGCCCTTTTGCAGGGGTAAGTGTAATGGCGCTGGCGATATTTGATCTCGACAACACCCTGATAGCCGGTGACAGCGATTACAGCTGGGGGGAATTTCTGGTCCGCCAGGGCGTGGTGGATGGCGACCACTACCGCGACAAGAACGCGAGGTTTTATCGCGACTACCAGCACGGCACCCTGGATATCCGCCAGTATCTGGCCTTCGCCCTGGAGCCCCTGGCCAGGTTGGAGCCGGAGACGCTGGCCGCCCTCCACCGCCAATTCATGGCCGAGGTCATCGCGCCCATGTGGCTGCCCGCGGCGGTAGAGCTGCTGGAACGGCATCGCCAGCGCGGGGATTTTCTGCTGGTGATCACCGCCACCAACAGCTTCGTGGTGGCGCCGATTTGCAGCCGCCTGGGGGTGGACGACTTTCTCGCCACCAATCCGCGGCTGGTGGATGGCCGCTATACCGGTGAGGTGGAGGGCGAGCCCACCTTTCGCGACGGCAAGGTCCATCGCCTCTTCGCCTGGCTGGCGGATACCAGTCATAGTCTCGACGGCAGCCACTTCTACACCGACTCCATCAACGACCTCGCCCTGCTGGAAAGAGTGGAGCACCCGGTGGCGGTGGACCCCGATGACGCCCTCGCCGAAGTGGCCCGGGAGCGGGGCTGGCCAGTGATCAGCTTGCGCTAGGACGGCCCCAGCTTCGATAATGCCCTGACATCCTCAAACCCAGAAGTCCAGCCATGGCCCTTGCCTTCCCCGAAGTGGATCCCGTCGCCTTTGCCCTTGGCCCCGTCCAGGTGCACTGGTACGGGCTGATGTATCTGGCGGCCTTTGCCGGCGCCTGGTGGCTCGCCATGCAGCGCAGCCAGCGGGCCTGGTCTCCGGTGCGCCGCCAGAAGGTGGAGGATCTGGTGGTCTATGTGGCCTTCGGGGTGATCCTCGGCGGCCGCTGTGGCTATGTCCTGTTCTACAACTTCGACAAGTGGCTGGCGGACCCCATCTGGCTGCTCCGCATCTGGGAGGGGGGGATGTCCTTTCACGGGGGGCTGCTGGGGGTGTTGATCGCGCTGGCCATTTTCGCCCGCCAGATTCGCCAGCCGTTCCTGGCGGTTGCCTTCTTTGTCGCGCCCCTGGTGCCCGTGGGCCTGGGCCTGGGGCGGATCGGCAACTTTATCGGCCAGGAGTTGTGGGGGCGGCAGACGGAGGTGGCCTGGGGCATGGTTTTCCCCAAGGATCCCGAGCAGCTGGTGCGCCATCCCTCCCAGCTGTACCAGGCGCTGCTCGAAGGGCTGGTGCTGTTTGCGGTGTTGTTCTGGTTCAGCCGAAGGCCCAGGGCGGCGGGGCTCACCAGCGGCCTCTTCCTGATGCTCTACGGCAGCTTCCGCTTTGCGGTGGAGTTCGTTCGCGAGCCGGATTCCCATATTGGCTACGACCTGCTGGGCTGGATGACCCGGGGCCAGTTGCTGTCGGTGCCCATGGTGGCCGCCGGGGCCGTACTTATCGCCTGGGTCCTGTTGCGGGATCGGCAAATCAACACGGGGAAACCACAGTGAAACAGTATCTGGATCTGTTGCGCCATGTGCGGGACACCGGGGTGGCAAAGGGCGATCGCACCGGCACCGGCACCCGCAGTGTCTTCGGCTATCAGATGCGCTTCGACCTCGATGCGGGCTTTCCCCTGGTGACCACCAAGAAGGTCCACCTGAAGTCCATCATTCACGAGTTGCTGTGGTTTCTACGCGGCGATACCAACATCGGCTATCTCAAGGAGCACGGGGTCAGTATCTGGGATGAGTGGGCCACGGCGGAGGGCGAGCTCGGGCCGGTGTACGGCCACCAGTGGCGCTCCTGGCCGGCTGCGGATGGCGGCGCTATCGACCAGATCAGCGAGGTGATTGCCCAGATCCGCGCCAGGCCAGACTCCCGCCGGTTGATGGTATCCGCCTGGAACCCCGCCCAACTGCCGGACGAGGGCCAGTCGCCGGTCGCCAACGCCGAGCAGGGCCGGATGGCCCTGGCGCCCTGCCATACCCTGTTTCAGTTCTATGTGGCCAACGGCCGCCTGTCCTGCCAGCTGTATCAGCGCAGCGCCGATATCTTTCTCGGGGTGCCCTTCAATATCGCTTCCTACGCCCTGCTGACCATGATGGTCGCCCAGGTCACCGGGTTGCGTCCCGGGGAATTTATCCACACCCTGGGGGACGCTCATCTCTACCTCAACCACCTGGAGCAGGCCGATCGCCAATTGGCCCGGGAGCCCCTGCCCCTGCCCACCATGGTTCTCAACCCAGAGGTGGCCAGCATCTTTGATTTCACCTACCGGGACTTCGAGCTGCGAGGCTACCGGAGCCACCCCGCCATCGCGGCGCCGATTGCGGTATGAAGCTGGCGCTGATCGTGGCCATGTCCCGCGACAGGGTCATCGGCCGGGACAACAGCCTGCCCTGGCACCTGCCCGAGGACCTGCGCCACTTCAAGGCGGTGACCATGGGCAAGGCCATGATCATGGGGCGCAAGACCTACGATTCCATCGGGCGTCCGCTGCCCGGCAGGACGACCCTGGTGGTGACCCGGCAACCGGATTGGTCGGCTCCCGGCGTTACCCCCTGTGCCGGCATCGACGAGGCCCTGGCGGCCGCCCGAGCCCTGCTGCCGACCTTGAAGCAGGAAGAGGTGATGGTGGTGGGGGGGGCCGACATCTACCGCCAGTGCCTGCCGTTGGCGGCCAAAATCTACCTCACCCGAGTTGATGTGGCGGTGGCGGGAGATGTGTTTTTCCCCGAGCTCGATGCAAGGGAGTGGCGGGTGGTTGCGGAAGAGGCGGGCTACTCGGAGCAGGCCAATCTTCATTACAGTTTTGTGACCCTGGTGCGCAAGTGATACCTGCAGTGGGGGGCTTGGCAGGTTTGTTACCCAAGGTAACATGGTTGGGGTGACGTTGTGCCGCCCCCGGCCTTTATTAGTGAACTTCATTGAATTCTTTTTTCCTGGAAGGTCATAATTCCACGCCTGACTATAATGGTAAGTTGGTAGTGCATCGTGTTCACGTGACACGGCGTCAATAATTTCTGTTCTAACCGCGTGATACCCAAACTGAGGGAACTATGAAAAATCATCGACTCAAAGTGATGGCGATGTCCGCAGTGCTGTCGACCGGCGTGCTGACCTTCGCAACCCATGCGCAAGACGTCGATCAAGCTCTCAAGGCTGGTGCTGATAAAGTTCAAGCAGCCCAGGCTTCGCAGAAGCGCGTCGACAACATTGCCGATAAGACCTACGACATCCTCCAGGATTTCAAGACGGTCAACAAACAGATCGAAGGCTTGAAAGTGTACAACGCCCAGCTGGACCGGCAGATTGCCAACCAGCGCCAGGCGATGGCAGACCTGGCTGAGTCGATCGAAAACGCCACCCTGATGGAGCGTCAGATCATCCCTCTGACCATCAGCATGCTGGATGCACTGAAGCAGTTCGTCGAGCTGGACCTGCCCTTCAAGCGGGAAGAGCGCCTCGAAGCCATCGCCACTGTGCGCACCAATCTGGACAACTCCCGTTTCAGTGCCGCGGAAAAATTCCGCCAGGTGCTGGAGCTTTACGATATCGAGAGCCAGTACAGCCGCACCATCGACTACTACGAGGGCATGGTTGACGTCGCGGGCGAGCCCCGCCAGGTCAATATCTTCCGCGTCGGCCGGGTGGCCTTGATGTACCAAACCACAGACCAGGCGTCCACCGCGGTGTGGAACAGCGACGCCAGCACCTGGGACGAAGTGAACAATTTCAGGTCCGCCGTGGCCAAGGGTATCCGGATCGCCAAGAAACAGGCCGCCATTGATATCCTCACCCTACCCATTCCGGCTCCGGAGGCAGCACAATGAAAACGACATTCCGCAAATGTTGCCTGGCCCTTGTGGCGGGCAGTCTGATGATGACAGCACCCGCATTCGCCGCTGAGCCCGCGGCATCCGTCGATGAGCTGATTAAATTGATCAACAGCGCCAAGGTGACCGAGTCCCGGGAGCACCAGCAGCGCGAGGCCGAGTTCAGGAAGGCCCAGGGCAACCAGCAGGCACTGCTGGCCCAGGCCAAGGCGGCGATGACCGCCGAGGAAAATCGCAGCGCCCGCCTGGAGCAGACCTTCGACGAAAACGAGCGCGAAATCGAGGTTCTCCGGGCCCAGCTCGACGAGCGCCTGGGCTCTTTGAAAGAGCTGTTCGGTCACCTCACCTCCACCGCCGGTGATGTGCGCTCCAACCTCAACCAGTCCATCGTCAGCGCCCAGATCCCCGGCCGCACCGAGTTCCTGGACGACCTGATTGCCAAAATGAGCAGTGACACCCGCCTGCCCAACCTCTCCGAGATCGAGCGCCTGTGGGCGGAGATGAGCCGTGAAATGGCGGAGAGCGGCAAGGTAGTGAAGTTTCCCGCTACTATCGTCAAGGCCGACGGCGAGCAGGTTCAGGAAGATGTGGTTCGCATCGGCCTGTTCAACCTGGTGTCAGACGGCGCCTACCTGGACTACAACCCCAAGAGCCGGGTAATCACTGAGCTGGCCCGGCAACCCGCTGCCCATGTGGGTGGCACCTCCGACCTTCTGGGTGCCAGTCAAGGCTTTACGGCCGTTGGTATCGACCCCTCCGGCCCCAGCGGCGGCAACCTGCTGAAGGCCCTGGTGGACACCCCCTCCCTGGTGGAAAAGTGGCACCAGGGTGCCCTGGTGGGTTACATCATCACCGGTGTGGGTATCTTCGGCCTGCTGTTGGCACTGTGGCGGTTTGTGGTGCTTGCGGGTATCTCCGGGCGGGTCAGCGCCCAGCTCAAGAATCCAGACCAGCCCAATGAGAACAACCCCCTGGGGCGGGTGCTGAAGGTGAGCAAGGACAATCCCAAGCTGGATGCCGAGACCCTGGAGCTGAAGCTTCACGAGGTGGTGCTCAAGGAGCGCCCCGGTATCGAGGCCGGCCTCAACCTGCTCAAGATCATCGCCATGGTGGCGCCGCTGCTGGGTCTGCTGGGTACGGTTACCGGTATGATCGTGACCTTCCAGCAAATCACCATCTTTGGCGCGGGCGACCCCAAGGCCATGGCCGGCGGTATCTCCCAGGCCCTGGTGACCACGGTACTCGGCCTCTGTGTGGCCATCCCCATCGTCCTGCTGCACACCCTGGTGAATGGCAGAGCCCAGCGCGTTCTGCACGTCCTTGAAGAGCAGAGCGCCGGAATCATCGCGGAGAACGTAGAGGGTTAAGCCATGTACGCACTGTTCGATGCTTGGGAAGGCGTCCGTGACTTTATGGACCAGGGTGGCGTGGTCCTCTACGCCATCGCGGTTCTGATATTTGTCATGTGGACATTTATCTTCGAACGGATCTGGTACTACAAGGTTGCACTGGGCAAGGACGTGGACGAGGCATTGAACGCCTGGGAGGCCCGCGCGGAACGCAAGTCCAAGCGCGCCCACCAGGTTCGGGACGCCCTGATCTCCCGCGTCAGCGAGAAGATCGACCAGTCCATGCCGATGATCAAGACCATGGTTGCCCTGGCCCCCCTGTTTGGTCTGTTGGGTACGGTGACCGGCATGATCTCGGTGTTTGAGATCATGGCGATCACCGGTGGTGGCGACGCCAAGTCCATGTCGTCCGGTGTATCCAAGGCCACCATTCCCACCATGTCGGGAATGGTGGCGGCACTCTCCGGAGTCTTTGGCCACACCTACCTGGAACGGGTCGCCAACCGGGAAAAGCAACTGCTGGAAGACCACCTGACCATGGACCACTAACGTTGAGGTTAAATAACTGACTATGCGCAAGAGTCAAGCAAGAGCTCAAGAACAGGCGCAGGCAATTGACCTGACGCCGATGCTCGACGTGGTGTTCATCATGCTGATCTTCTTTATCGTGACGGCATCCTTTATCAAGACACCAGGGATCGAGGTTAGCCGTACCGATGCGCTCAGCGCCGACAGCAGAAAGGCTGCAATCCTCGTCGCCATCAACGCCAACAATGAGATCTGGATCGATAAAAACCAGGTGCAACCGGAGGACGTGAAATTGCAGCTGTTGCGTCTCTATACGGAAAATCCCAAGGGTGGACTGGTTATCCAGGCGGATAATCAATCCAACCTCGAGACACTTGGTCAGGTTTCGGATACCGCCATTGATATTGGTATCACGGACATTGCTGTCTCGACACTGACGGAGTAAGCACAATGAACGCAACAGCCAGAGTTGGCATCTCAATTGTTCCCGGTGTGCTGATCACCTTTGCCCTGCTGGTGCTTATGTATACCCTGATTGCCACCAGCAATCAGCAGATCGATGAGCAGGAAGCGCGGAAAATCGCCGATATCTTCCAGCCGGAGCGGGAGCTGACCCAGAATGTGAAGGAAGAGAAGCCGGAAAAGCCGGAGGACGCGGAGCAGCCGCCACCGGACCTGCCTCAGCAGCAGGAGAAATTCGATGTTCCCGACAACGCCCTGAGCATGGCGGCCCCCAGTCTGACCGCCAATCTGGATATCGGTTTGGGGGGCGGCTTTGCCAGGGACAGTGACTATATCCCGGTGTATGTGCCCCAGCCCCAGTATCCCCGTCGGGCCCAGTCCCGGGGGGTCAGTGGCTACGCGGTGGTGCGGGTCACCATCACCACCAGTGGCGGTGTGCGCGATCCCGTGTTGTTGGAGGAGTACCCTGAGAACTACGGCTTTGGCAATGCGGCGCTCAGGGCAGCGGACAAGCTCAAGTACAATCCAAGGGTGGTGGACGGCAAGCCCCAGGAAGTTCCGGGTGTGCTCTACAAATTCACCTTCCAGATCGAAAACTGAGCTGGCCGCCTTCGATTCCGCCAGTGAACGTTAAACTGATGAAATAGGTTCAGTTATGCAACACAGTACCCTAGGCAACAAAAGGTTTGTCCCCAAGGCGTTGGCCACCCTGCTGCTACCCCTGGCCCTGGTGGTCGGGGCCGCTCATGCCCAGGAAAAGGAAGAGCGCAAGTACGACGATGTCCAGACCAAGCAGCGTCAGGCCGTCGGCCAGAAGTGTGGCAAGGTGTTGGAGGGTGTGCAGGAGTTGACCGAGGCCGAGAAGTGGAATCAGGCGCGGCCGGCTCTGGAAGGGGCCATGAGCTCCTGTACCACCAGCTACGAGAAATCCCAGGTGTACAATTTCCTGGGTTATGTCTACTACTCGCTGGACCGCTATCAGGACGCCATCAACACCTATAAAAAGATGATCAACGAGCCTGAGGTCGACGAACGCCAGGCCATCAACACCAGATATACCGTCGCCCAGCTGTACCTGGTGCTCGAAGACTATGCCAACGCCGCCAAGGAGCTGGAAGCCTGGATGCGGGTGTCCCCCATCGTCGGTGCCGACGCCAAGGTTCTGCTGGGTCAGGCCTATTATCAACTGGGTCGCAAGGGCGACGCCCTGAAATTGGTGGAAGAGGCCATCAATGAGCAGGAGGCCAAGGGCAATCTTCCCAAGGAGGGCTGGTGGAGCCTGCAGCGGGTCATCTACTACGAGCGCAACGACTTCAGGAAAACGGTCGATATCCTCAAGAAGCTGATTCGGCACTACCCCAGCTTCAGCTACTGGCGCCAGCTCGGCGGGATGTACGGTGAGCTCAACCAGGAAATGAACCAACTGGTGGCCACAGATCTCACCTATCTGGCGGGCAATCTGGACCAGGAGCGCCAACTCATTGGTTTGGCCTATATGTACCTGGGTGCCGAGGCCCCCTTTATGGCCGCGCGAATCATTGAAAAGGGCATGAAGGACGGCAAGATCAAACGCACCGGCGAGAACCTCGAAATTCTGGGGCTGGCCTATCAGCAGGGTCAGGATGCGAAGAAGGCGCTGCCGATTTTGGAGGAGGCGGCGAAGTCTTCCGGCAAGGGCAGTCTCTACGAGCGCCTGTCAGGTGTCTACCTGGACCTGGACCAGAACGAGAAGGCGGTGGCGGCAGCTCGCAACGCCATCAACAGGGGCGGAGCCAAGCGCAAGGACATTACCTATATGAACCTGGGTAACGCCCTGATCAACCTGCACTGCTACAACGACGCCATCAGTGCTTTCCGCAACGCCGCCAATGATGAGCGCAGTGCCAAGTATGCCCGGCAGTGGATAGAGTTTGCCGAGCGGGAGGGCGAACGTCGCGCCAAGCTGATTGAGAGCGGTGCCCAGATCGCCGGGTGCAAGAAGGTCTGATTTATCATCAAGCCACAAAAAAGCCACCGCAAGGTGGCTTTTTTGTGGCCCCCGAACCCCGAAAGGCCAGGTTGCCGCACCCTTGCAGAATAGGGGCGGCTACAACCCACAGTGGGACCGACGCCTAGAGCTGCTCCAAGTCGCGAACCGCGCCCTTGTCGGCGCTGGTGGCCAGCAGGGCGTAGGCTTTCAGGGCTGCGGAGACCTTGCGCGGGCGCTTGGTGGCGGGGTGCCAGCCGAGCTTGGCTTGCTCCTCGCGGCGCCTGGCCAGCTCCTCATCGTCCACCATGACCTCAATGGTACGCCTGGGGATATCGATGTGGATGGTGTCCCCCTCTTTGACCAGGGCGATGGGTCCGCCGGCAGCGGCCTCGGGGGAGATATGGCCGATGGACAGCCCGGAGGTGCCGCCGGAAAACCGGCCGTCGGTGATCAGGGCGCAATCCTTGCCCATGCCCTTGGATTTCAGGTAGCTGGTGGGATAGAGCATCTCCTGCATACCCGGGCCGCCCTTGGGGCCCTCGTAGCGGATCAACACCACGTCACCGGCCACTACCCGGTCGTTGAGGATGTCGTCCACCGCGGCTTCCTGGCTCTCGCAGATATGGGCCGGCCCGCTGAACACCAGATTGGCCTCGTCCACCCCGGAGGTTTTCACCACACAGCCGTTGGGGGCGATATTGCCGTAGAGTACCGCCAGACCCCCTTCCAGGCTGTAGGCATTTTCCAGGCTGCGGATACAGCCGGCGGCCCGATCGGTGTCCAGGGAGGGCCAGCGGGTATCCTGGCTAAAGGCCACCTGGGTGGGAATACCCGCCGGCCCGGCCTTGAAGAAGGTGCGCACCGCCTCGCTGGGATTGCGGGCCAGGTCCCAAATGTCGAGGGCGGCCTTCATCGAGGGGGAGTGCACCGTCGGCAGGTCGCTGTGGAGCAGCCCTGCGCGATCCAGTTCGCCGAGAATGCCCATCACCCCACCGGCTCTGTGGACGTCCTCGATATGGTAGTTGGGGGTGTTGGGGGCCACCTTGCACAGTTGCGGGACCCTGCGGGACAGGCGATCGATATCCGCCATGGTGAAATCCACCTGGCCTTCCTGGGCTGCCGCCAGCAGGTGGAGAATGGTGTTGGTGGACCCCCCCATGGCGATATCCATGGTCATGGCGTTTTCGAAGGCCTGGAAATTGGCGATGGACCTGGGCAGCACCGAGTAGTCATCCTCTTCGTAGTGGCGCTTTGCCAGCTGGACGATAAGCCGCCCAGCCTCCTCGAACAGTCCCTTGCGGTCGGCGTGGGTGGCGACCACAGTGCCATTGCCCGGCAGGGAGAGTCCCAGGGCCTCCGTCAGGCAGTTCATCGAGTTGGCGGTGAACATGCCGGAGCAGGAACCACAGGTTGGGCAGGCGGAGCGCTCGTACTCCTCGGCTTCCTCGTCGCTGACACTGGGGTCCGCGGATTTCACCATGGCATCGATCAAATCCAGCTTGTGCTCGGAGAGTTTGGTCTTGCCCGCTTCCATGGGGCCCCCGGAGACAAAGACGACGGGGATGTTGAGGCGCATGGCAGCCATCAGCATTCCCGGAGTGATCTTGTCGCAGTTGGAGATGCACACCAGGGCATCGGCGCAGTGGGCGTTGACCATATACTCCACGGAGTCGGCAATGATGTCCCTGGAGGGCAGGGAGTAGAGCATGCCATCGTGGCCCATGGCGATGCCGTCATCCACGGCAATGGTGTTGAACTCTCGGCCGACGCCGCCGGCCTTGGCGATCTCTCCCGCCACCAGCTGACCCATGTCCTTGAGGTGGACATGGCCGGGGACGAACTGGGTAAAGGAGTTGGCGATGGCGATGATGGGTTTGTGAAAATCCGCATCCTGCATCCCTGTGGCTCGCCACAGGGCGCGGGCCCCAGCCATGTTGCGACCCTTGGTGGAGGTGTGTGATCTGTAGGTGGGCATTGAAGTACGTCCAGGATAACAGGTGAGTGAAAGGCGCTAAGGATACCAGAGCTCGCCGCCGCGGCGTAACCTCGCCGGCAACTGGCTATCGTCCGGCAAACTTGAGCTGGAGCAAGGGAGCTGGGCGGGTGAATGATTTACATCATGGCCACCCCGGCAATTCGGGTGCAAGATGACGGTTCAACAAACAGCACAGGTATTCTCGATGATCAAGTACGTAGAGGGGGATATCCTCCTCAGCAAGGCCCAGTTGATTGCCCACGGCGTCGCGCCCAATGACAACTTTGGCCAGGGGCTGGCCCTGTCCCTGCGGGAGCGCTGGCCTGCCATGTACAAGGATTTCCGCCACTTCTGCCAGGTTCAGCACCCCAAGACCGGTGAAGTCTGGATCTGGTCCGGCGCCGATGGTGTGCGGATAGCCAATCTCCTCACCCAGGAGGGTGCCTACGGCCACGGCGAAAAGCCCGGCAAGGCAACAGTGGCCAATGTCAACCACTGCCTGCGGGCCCTGCGCAAGGAGATTGCAAAGGAGGGTATCGAGAGCCTGGCCATCAGCAAGTTGGCCACCGGCGTCGGCGGCCTGGAGTGGGGGGAGGTCAAGCCCCTGATCGAAAGCCAGCTCGGCGACCTGGACATCGCCATTGAAGTTTATGAGACCTTTATCGCCGACAAGGCCGCCTCTGGAGTAGGCAGTCAATGACCGAGTTTCCCCATGGCTACCTGGTAAGGGCCAGGGCTGAAGCCGTCGGCCCAGTCCAGCTGGAGACCGAGGAGGGGCTCCGGGTGGATTGCTTCGCACCCCGCCAATTTGGCGGCGAAGCCGGGGAGCAAAGCCCGGAATACCTGCTGACGGAGGCGGTTGCCGGGTGTTTTGTGCTCACCTTCAGGGCCATTGCCCAGGCCTCTCGCCTGGCGTGGCAGTCACTGTCCTGCACCGCCGTCGGCCAGTTGGACAAGGTCGACGGCAAGCTGAAGTTTACCGGCTTCAGCGTCGACGCCAGGCTGCAGATCAGCGACATCGCCATTGAGGAAAGGGCCAGGGCCCTGCTCGCCAAGGCGGAGCAAAACTGCCTGATCACCGCCAGCCTGAATTGTCCGGTGGTCCTCGAGGCCAGTGTCGAGGTGGTCTAGGCTGGTCCCGGGGCGGGTCCACCATTGCCGAGTCGGGGGTAATTGGGCATAGTTACCCCCTTTAACAGCAGGGTTCTCCGCCATGTCCGACTTTTTGATCGCACCGTCCATTCTGTCGGCGGATTTCGCTCGCCTTGGTGAGGAGGTGGATGCCGTGCTCAGCGCCGGCGCTGACGTGGTCCACTTCGACGTCATGGACAACCACTATGTGCCCAATCTCACCATTGGTCCCATGGTCTGCAAGGCCCTCAGAAACCACGGCATCAGCGCACCCATCGACGTCCACCTGATGGTGGAGCCGGTCGACGACCTGATCCGCCAGTTCGCCGATGCGGGGGCCAGCTGGATCACCTTTCACCCGGAGGCCTCGCGCCATGTGGACCGCTCCCTGCAATTGATTCGCGACCTGGGGTGTAAAGCCGGGTTGGTGCTCAATCCCGCCACCGGGCCGGAGTGTCTGGAGTATGTGATGGACAAGCTGGATATGGTCCTGCTGATGTCCGTCAATCCGGGCTTCGGCGGCCAGAAGTTTATTGCCAAAACCCTGGACAAGCTGCGAATCGCCAGGGATCTGATCGATAATTCAGGGCTGCCGATTCGCCTGGAAATCGACGGCGGGGTCACCGCCGACAATATTCGCGCCATTGCCGAAGCCGGTGCTGATACCTTTGTCGCCGGGTCTGCCATCTATGGTGCCGCCGACTACCGCCAGGCCATCGCCGCCATGCGCTCTGCCCTGGCCCAGGCCGACCTTTGAGGGGCGGCCTGCGCGGGTTTTAAACAACGGGGAAATCCTTTAGAATTTCGCCGTTATTCAGGAAATCACCATGACAGTGCCCACACTGTATCCATGCATTCATGTCCCCTGCCGTTGGCGATGGCGCCGGCGGTAAGCTCTTCCCGCGTGGCGCGGGCGCAGACCTTTTGCAAATCTCCAAATTCAGGGCATGACAATGAATCAGCAGCAGTTTATCGAACTGGCACAGCAAAGTTCCGGGCGCATCCCGGTGACCAGGACCATCCTCGCAGACCTTGAAACCCCGGTTAGCACCTATCTCAAGCTGGCCCGCGGCCCCTACTCCTACCTGTTTGAATCTGTCGAAGGCGGCGAAAAATGGGGGAGATACTCCTTTATTGGCCTCCCCGCGGCCACCGTACTCAAGGTGTTTGGCAACAATATCCAGCGTGAGGAGGGCGGCCAAGTGGTGGAGTCCCGCCAGGTGGCGGACCCCCTTGGCTATGTGGAGGATTTCTACCGCGCCTTTCCCGTGGTCGAAGTTGCCGGCCTGCCCAGGTTCAACGGCGGCCTGGTGGGCTACTTCGGCTACGACACCGTGCGCTACGTGGAGCCCAGGCTGAGGGCCTCGGCGCCGCCGGATGAGTTGGGCACCCCGGATATCCTGTTGATGGTCTCCGACGATGTGGTGGTGTTCGACAACTTGGCGGGTGTGCTGATCCTGATTGTTCACGCCGACCCCAACCAGGCCGATGCCTACGCTCGCGCCCAGCAGCGCCTCGACGCCATCGAAGCGCGCCTTCACCAGCCGGCGCCGGAACTGCCCCGGGTACGCCTCTCCAGCGGCGGACTGCCGGAAACTGCTTTTGTCTCCAGTATGGGCAGGGAGCGCTACGAAGAGGCGGTGGAGCGCATCAAGGCCTATACCCAGCAGGGGGATGTCATGCAGGTGGTGCCCTCCCAGCGCCTTACCCTGCCGTTCCCCGCCGAAGCGTTCAACCTGTACCGGGCATTGCGCAACCTGAACCCCTCGCCCTACATGTTTTATCTCGATCTGGGGGACTTCGAAATTGCCGGTTCA
>Ga0172382_10005802_pt1 | contig 18237 bp, 17 predicted proteins | sample Leawel138RmetaG_FD_122245 | JGI IMG/M metagenome (GOLD analysis project Ga0172382, IMG submission 122245) | Leachate microbial communities from a municipal landfill in Southern Ontario, Canada - Leachate well 138R metaG | ecosystem: Engineered > Solid waste > Landfill > Unclassified | place...
CGTCTGTTCTCCTCGTTGCTTCGAACGTTACGAGAACAAACTCTCCTTTTGAATGGCCCAGTTCCTTGGGGGCAGGTCACTGGTAGCCGCCGCTGTGGGCGTCGATCCACTCCGTCGCGTAAATCTCGCCAAGGTCACCGGAACGGATCGCCTTGGTTGTTGGAAGTTTGCCCTGTATTAGTGCTGCTGCTTCGAGCTTACCTAACCGGGCAAATGCCCGCGCCATTTGTTCTTCCGATGCATAGTGCCCGGGCACAATGGCCGCCGTCGCCTGAACGCCGGCAGCAAGGTTCGCAGCCTGCCCAGTCATGACCCGGCGAAAATGATTCCCAACCGGCTCATCGACCGAAAGGCACCAATCGTTGAACTGCACCATGCTCGTTTCCCTGATCAGTAAGAAGCGAGCATGGCGCACACGAATAAAGATCTAACCTTAGACTGATGGAACAAGAAGTACTCGGCAGAAAATACTGGAAAGATCATTTTTTACCGCCCTTCAGCTCACTCCCTGCATTGAAGAACATAGGAAAGAAGCTGCGCTGTGTCTTTACCTTGATGACATCATTCACGCCAATCGTATTGGCTTTTCGACGCTCGCCTCCAGCCGGAGTAATTACCTCCAAATCAGGGTTCTCGATGATCGCCGCATGAACGTCATCAGCATGTGCTGGCGTGACGTTGTAGATGCTCTCGTAAAACTCGATCACGGACATCGCGTCGCCGGCATCGGTCACGAGACGCGGAATATCTCCGAGTAACTGAGTCTTGGCCGAAGCACGGCCGCTATCATCAAAGAGATAGAGCGAGCCCTCGTCGTGACGCGGATCATAGGACAACATATTGAGCCCAGATCGCCCAAAATGCGCCTGAAGGCTCGCATTGTCGTGCAAGATGTTATTGTAAACCTGCCTAGCGCGATAGGCGTTGGCAAAATGGATCAGCCAATATCGCCAGCCACCAGGGTTATTGATCGAAAATGGACTGACATAGGGCGCACAGAGCCGGAAGGCATCAAAGACGATTTTCTCGGCCGTGCCGAGCCAGTCCTTCTGGTTCATCATCCCTTCAAGCGCCTGGACATCATTGTTGCGGAGTCCGAGATGGTCAAGCTGTGCTTGCAGGCGGTCAGGTTGATCCTTTTGAAGGAAGGCGAGCAACGAACTGATGACGAAGGTGTAGAAGATTTCTGCAGCGGGATATGAATGCATGATGTCGAGTATCGTGTTCCGCTCGACATGACTGTGGCCGCACTGATCCAGATTGAAGATTACGCTTCGGTAGCGGCCTTGCTCCAGAAAGCGTTTGATCTTGGGATAGGCAGCCTCGAAGAACTCATTCAGATACTCGACGCGGAGATGAAGTTTCGGACATGTCGCGGCGATGTCAGCCTGAACCGGCGCAACATGGGTCTTCAAAAGTTCGATCGCGTCACGGCTGGCGTCGTTGAATACAAGCAGGCACTCGACCTCGATCGCGCCGAGCCCCTGAACCGCACGATGAGTATTCACGGCGTCAGTCGCGCGCTTCAATTCCTCTATGAAGATCAGCGGGGAGCCCTGCGCACCGCACTGGTAGCGGCCGCCGCCGGAAAATCCATCGACGATAGCAAGGCGAAATCGCTCCTGCTGTGGCAGCTTGCAGCGAACCGTCAGATAGTCGAAAACATACTCGCGGAGGATTTTGTGTTTGCGCTTGGAGTGCTCTTCGAGTTTCGCGCCATCGACCCATTCATATCGTTTCTCGACCATGTTCCGCCCCCACCTCGCGCCGGATCGTTATGCAACCGCTTGTGGAGCAGCAGGCATTTCATCCCAGGTGCGGCCACGATATTCACGGCCATTTGCTTTCTTCGACCGCTTCTTGTTGTCCTTGCCCCATGTCCCCCACTGTTTGAAGAAGAAGGCCGTGCTGGCTGACAGGCATTGAACATAGATTTCATCGATCCATTCTTCACGGATCGGCCGTGCGGACTTTCCACTTTCTCCGCCCACAATGGCCCAATGAATGCCCTGGAGATCAACTGCACCCACCGACCCGATCAGTGGTTCGAATGAGATGAAACGGATCGCGGCTGGCGCAGCGCGCAGATGACTAATTCTGTCGACAACGCTCGCGTCCTCGATGCTGGTTCCAAGCCACACATTCGGCAACACCTCCCCAATCTTGCTGGCTACAAGTTCAGCCATGCGTTCGGGTCGCTTGGTCAGGATCTGATAGTTGTGATGCGATGTCTCGCGCATCACCTGCCAAACGTCGATAATGAAAGCATCGCTGACCCGTTCATGGAACAGATCACTCATTGAATTGACGAAAATCTTGCGTGGCTTGCGCCAGCTATGAGGAATTGCGAGCGCGTTGCGATCCTCCCGCACGACGCCATTCCAAACGGTGCGCTTGCCCGTTTTCCGGGTCAGACCGGCATATTTCTCGATGCCCATTGCCTCCAGGCGCTTGGCCATCTCCATCGCATAGCAATGGGTGCAACCGGCTGTGACGATTGAGCATCCGGCTACCGGATTCCAAGTGGCGTCCGTCCACTCAATCTGAGTTTCAGCCATGACGCCCTCCTGAGCTTCTGTCGAACACTGTCGGCATCAGTCTCCTCCTCTTAGGGGATTGATGATCTCCAGCCCGGCGAAGTCCTTTTCGTTGTCCGTGATCACCACACAGTCGTTAGCGCCGGCGACGGAAGCGATGATCATATCCAAGGCGCTGCGCGGACGACCTGCCGCCTTCCCTTCCGCCATCAACCGCGCCCAGATCAAGCCCGCTTTGTCATCGAAAGAGAGAATGCGATCGGTGAACAGTTCCTGCGGCCCCTCCGGTCCCGAGAACCAGGCCTCGAGAGCATCGCGCTTTTTCCCGCGCGGTTTCTCCAGAATGCCGCGCCGGATCTCGGCGATGGTCAGCGCTGAAATGAACAGGTCTTCGTCGCGCTGCTCCGCCCACCACGCCAGCAGCGCTTCCGACGGCTGCGGCTTGATGACGTTGCTGATGATGTTGGTGTCGAGGAGATAGCGCGTCACAGATCGACCCGACGCCCTTCCTCGCGTGGACGCGACAGATCAAGATCAGCGCCAACCAAAGGCGAGCGGCGCAGCGCCGACAAGATGCCGCCGGATTTCGGCGGATCTCCCGCGACGAGGGCCGCCTTGATCGCAGCCCGCGCCTGGTCCGCTTCCGGCCCCTCCTCCGCCAGTTGGCGGGCAAGCGACCGGATCAACTCGCGGTCGGATTCCAGCGCCAGAACCTCGAAGCGCTTGAAGCCACGCTGCGTCAGGCGTGCCCGGTAATTCTCGATCGCTCTCTTCTGTGCGGCATTGCTCATGGCTGGTCTCCGTGCTATATCCTGACATATAGCCGATATCGGCCTTGTAAACAAGGGATGTCAGCGATGCCGCGAGACTCGCACCACAGGCCATTCGTGCAGAAGAATACTGCGCGCTCCCGCCAGTATTTTCCATATGCTGTGGCACGCCATGCTTCGCCCGAGCGCGACAACGTTGCCGTTATCGCCCCGACCGCCGCCAACTATACGGCTTTGATTTCAGTTGCTTACGTCAGAAACGACGGGGATGCTACAAGGCATGACCTTGCGAACCCCCGGAAACAAATCCAAGATGACAGGAAGCGAGCGCGAAGCGCTGCTCGAATCTCTGTTGCTGGAGGAGCCGGAACTGACGTTCACGGCGCGCGGCAATCCCGATCCGCGCCTTCTGCGTCTGGTCGAGTTCCTGGCACGTCAGGCGGCGCAGGAATGCTACGCCGAGGAAGTTCAGATGATGAAGCGGCGGAGGAAGCGCACCTCCTGATGCTTCGGGGAGAGGTGCATTGAAGGTCGCGATCTACGCCCGCTATTCGTCGGACAACCAGCGCGAGGCATCCATCGCGGACCAGTTCCGCATGTGCCGCCTGCGGGCGGAGAAGGAAGGCTGGACGGTGGTCGAGGAATATTCCGACCACGCCATCTCCGGCTCCAGCATGATCCAGCGTCCCGGCATCCAGGCGGTGATCATAGATTCCGCGCGCGGTCGGTTCGACATGATCCTGGCCGAGGCACTGGACCGGATCAGCCGCGACCAGGAGGACATCGCCGGCATCTACAAGCGTATGCGCTATGCCGACGTGAAGATGTTCACCCTGTCCGAGGGCGAGATCAGCGAATTGCATGTCGGGCTCAAGGGCACGATGAATGCGCTCTTCCTGAAGGATCTGGCCGACAAGACCCGGCGCGGGCAACGCGGCCGCGTCGAGGCTGGCAAGTCCGGCGGCGGCAATTCCTACGGCTATGACGTGGTGAAGAAGTTCGACGCCAACGGCGAGCCCGTCCGCGGCGACCGCATCATCAACGAGGTGCAGGCCGAGGTCGTGCGCCGCATCTTCCGCGATTACGCCGCCGGCAAATCGGCCAAGACCATCGCCTTTGCGCTGAACAGGGACGGCATCCCTGCTCCTTCCGGTGGGCATTGGGGCTTCAGCACGATCAACGGCAATCCGAAGCGCGGGAACGGCATCCTCAACAACGAGATGTATGTCGGCAAGATCGTCTGGAACCGCCAGCGCTTCGTCAAAGACCCCGATACCGGCAAGCGCCAGGCCCGGCCCAACCCGGAATCGGAATGGGTCATTCAGGAAGCGCCCGAGCTGCGCATCCTCGATGACGACCTCTGGAACGCCGTGAAAGCCCGCCAGGGCGAAATGCGGACCGAACGGGACGAGAGCGGCGCAGCCGACGTAGGCAAGATGAACTATCGGCGCCGACCGAAGTATCTCTTTTCCGGCCTGACGAGATGTGCCTGCTGCGGTGGTGGCTACTCCGCGATTTCTGCAACTCTCATTGGCTGCTCGACGGCGCGCAACAAGGGCACCTGCGACAACCGGGTCAACATCCGCCGCGACGAACTGGAATCCCGTGTGCTGAATGCGCTTCGCACCCGCCTCGTCGATCCTGAATTGTTCGCCCGCTTCTGCGAGGTGTTCACGAAGGAGATGAACCGACTGCGCATGGAAGGACGCGCGGGGATCGCCTCGGCCGAAGCCGAGATCGCGCGGATCGACCGGGAACTCGATACGCTGCTCAATCTGATCCTCAAGGGCGGCGCCGCCGACGCGATCAACACGAAGATGGTGCTGCTGGAACAGCGCAAGAAGGAATTGGCGCTGTTCCTGGCCGAAGCGGATGAACCGCCTCCCCTCCTGCATCCTTCAATGGCGCTACAATACCGGGCGCGGGTGCAGCAGCTTTATGAGGCACTCCAGGGTGAGGACGAGGCGCAGCGAATCGAGGCGGCAGGCATCCTGCGCTCACTGGTGGACAAGATCGTGCTGACGCCGGTGGAGGGGAAGGTGGAGATCGACGTACAGGGCGATCTCGCTGGAATCCTTGAGATTTCCGCGCAAAGCAAAAACCCCGCCGAAGGGCGGGGTGGATCGCAAGTAAAGATGGTTGCGGGGGCGTGCAACCAACGATACTTGCGATTGGTCGAACGCCAAATTCCCAAACTCGCCGCTTAATGTAACTCGTTGCCGTCGTTTGGGAAACCCTGTTTTCAAAGCACAAACACCTCGTATCTAACAGCAGAGGTCGGTCAGTCCCCAAAGACTACCTGAACAGCGCTTCCAGCGCGGCTCTGTGCTCCGCATGCTTGGCCAGGTTATCCCTCTTCAGCTTCTCCAGATTGATCAGCTTCCAACGAACCGCAGGCAGGTCAGCCGCGCGCGGTCGCTCGATAGCGTCGAAGTCTGGCGTGCCGTCATGCAGGCTCAGGAGAAACGTCCTGACCTTCTCGTCGAGACGCGACCGGACGTCCGCGACCAGCCGTTTGCGGATTTCGAGCAGGTCTTCCAGGCTGACACGAGCCTTCGTCATGCCCTCGAACTCCTTCATGTAGGGCTGGTCGAGGTCGATAAAATTCGGGGCCAGAAGTTCATGCGCCGGACGGGATGAGCAGGCGATGTAGATCAGGAAGGTCCGGAACAGATCCTCTGTCAGGCCTTCATTTTCATAGAGCAGCTTGATGTCGTAGAGATCTCGCGGATGCTGGCGGTCCACCGCAGCGTGCAACTTGCCGCCGAACAGATCTTCGAAGGAAACGACCTGCATCTCCGCATAACCGAATTCATCCTCCACCGCATCGGACACCGGACGCATCTCGGGATCATGCACGACGCCGCGCATGACAGGCGAGGTCTCGATCTTGATTTCGGCGCCGCCCAGACGAGCGAGAACGCGGGTGGAACCGGGAACGCATGCGGGTCAATCGCGGTAATAGATCGTCATCTTCACCCGCTCCAGCGAGCCGGGATCGAGCTTGACCTTGATGCGATGGCCCTCAGGGTCGGTGCCCCTGACCTCGTAGCAGCCGTCATCAACCTTGATCCGCTGCACCTGCCAGCCTTCCCTCGCGGCCAGTTGCACTACCGCCTCGCGTGGCTGCCATTGATCCATCGGCACATTGCAATCATCATCGGCAGCAGCGGCGCCTGCCATGGCCAACACGGCAGCAGCGGCAAGCATAGATATTTTCACGGTGGCCCCTCCATCAGAACCCGATTTCAGGCATGCTGCCACAGCTTTCTGACAGTATGCTGACGGTGACGGCAGTTTTCCGTCAGGCAAAAGACAGGTGCATGAGACAGGCCATGACTCAGGATTGTAAAATGCCCGGAGGTTGAATGCGTATCCTTCTGATCGAGGACGACAGCATCCTTGGCGCCGCTGTGCGTGATCACCTCGGCGCCGATGGCCATGTCGCGGACTGGGCCACGCGCCTTGACGAGGCGCGCGATCTTGTTGCCAGTGTTCCCTATGACCTGATCCTGCTGGACCTGATGTTGCCCGATGGTCAGGGAATCCGCTTCTTGCAGGATCTGCGCCGGCGGGGCGATGCGACGCCGGTCATCATCCTGACCGCGCTCGACCGCATTTCCGACCGGATCGAGGGGCTGAACGCCGGCGCCGACGATTACCTGACCAAACCATTCGATCTGGCGGAACTGTCGGCGCGGCTGGGGGCGGTGGCGCGGCGCTATGGCGGCAACCCCAATCCGCTGGTCGAACTGGGCGGGATGCAGATCGACATGGCGGCAAGATCCATCCTCCGCACCGGCCGGGCGGTGAACCTGACCGCCCGCGAATGGGCCCTGTTCGAGGCGCTGCTTCAGCACCCCGGACAGGTGCTGTCCAGGGCGCAGCTCGAGGACCGCCTCTATGCCTTCGGTGCCGAGGTCGAAAGCAACGCGGTCGAAGCCCATGTCAGCCGGATGCGCAAGAAGCTGGGGGCCGGCGTGATCGAGACCCTGCGCGGGCTGGGTTACCGGCTGGGGCGCGGCTGATGAGATGGCCGCAAAGCCTGCAAGGGCGGCTGTCGCTGTGGCTGGGTCTGGGGCTGCTGCTGGCTTGGTCGCTGGCCGCCGCCATGACCGCCCACCGCCTGCGCGGCGAGATGGATGTGGTGTTCGACAGCGCGCTGGAAGAAGCCGCCCAACGCCTGCTGCCGCTGGCCGCGCGCGACATTCTGGACCGCGACGCCGACGATGCGCCCGATCAGCGGGTGGATACGCTGCGGCTGCATGACGAATATTTCACCTATGTGATTCGCGACCGCGCGGGCACGGTCCTGATGCGCTCGCACAGCGCAAATCCCGCCGATTTCCCGGCATTTTCCGGCGTGGGTTTTGCCGATACCCCGACGCAGCGGATCTATTCGGATGCCGCGCTGCAAGGCTCGCTCACCATCTCGATGGCCGAGCCGCTGGCCCATCGCCGGCAGGCCATGCGCGGGGTGGTGATCGGGTTGCTGGCGCCCTTGCTGCTGTTCCTGCCGCTTGGCCTGCTGGGCATCTGGCTGGCGGTGCGGCTGTCGCTGGCGCCACTGGCGCAATTCCGCCGCGCCATCGCGGCCCGCGGCGCGGGAGATCTGGCGCCGGTCCCCGATACCGGCCTGCCCGCCGAGATCCGCCCCAATGCGGCGGCGGTGAACCAGTTGCTCGACCGGCTGCGCCGCACGCTGGAGGCCGAGCGCAGCTTTACCGCCAATTCCGCGCATGAATTGCGCACGCCGGTGGCAGCGGCCCTTGCCCAGGTTCAGCGCCTGATGATCGAGGCGCCCGACGATGCCATCCGCGCCCGCGCACAGGCCATTGAATCAGCCCTGCGCCGCCTGTCGCGCCTGTCGGAAAAGCTGATGCAACTGGCGCGCGCTGAAAGCGGCGCGCTGCAACCTGCCGGGCCGATCGATCTGGCACCGATCCTGCGCCTTGTCCTGCGCGACATGGGCACCGATGCGGGCCGCCTTCTGACCTCGCTGCCCGACGGGCCGGTCATGGCCGCAATCGACCCCGATGCCTTTGCCATCCTCGCCCGCAACCTGATCGAGAACGCCCTGAAACACGGTGCCGCCGGTCAGCCGGTGCAGGTGACCTTGTCCACGGATGGCGCGCTGGCCGTGCGCAATGCCGGGCCGGTGGTGGCGCCCGAGGTCATGGCGCAACTGGCGCAACCTTTCACCCGCGGCGCCACGCCGGCCGAAGGCAGCGGGCTGGGCCTGGCCATTGCCCGCGCGATTGCCGCCGGCAGCGGCGGGCGGCTGGACCTGGTCTCGCCCGCGCCGGGTCAGGCGGATGGATTCGAGGCGCGTTTCACGCCCGGTCAAAGTAATCAGTGACTAGCCTTTCCGCTTGCGTCGAATTAGGATCGTGACATGACCAGCCAGCTTTCCTTGCCAGCCAGTCAGTCCAGCGCCCGCAACGGGCTGGCCTGGCTTGATCCTTCACTGGCCCTGTCGGGCCTCGCTGTCCTCGGGATAGCGCTCGCAGCACTAGGGCAATGGGTGTTCGGTCAACCGCCGCTCACGGTGGCGGGGCTGGTGCTGGTCTATCTGGCCGGTGGCCTGCCCGCGGCATGGCGGGCGGGGGCCGAGCTGTGGCGCGATCGGGTGCTGGATATCGACCTGTTGATGGTGGTGGCCGCCATCGCCGCCGCCGCCGTCGGCGCACCCTTCGAAGGCGCGGTGCTGCTGCTACTGTTCAGCGTCGCCGGCACGCTGGAGGATCGCGCATTGGGCCGTGCCCGCCACGCGATCGAGGCGCTGATGCAGCTGCGTCCCGAAACCGCGTTGCGAAAACGCCCCGATGGCGAGGTCGAGGAAATTCCGGCCGAGGCCCTTGTTCCCGGCGACATCGTCGTGCTGCGCCCCGGCGCGCGGGTGCCCAGCGATGGCGAGGTGATCGCCGGCGCAGGCGGCATCGACGAGGCGAACATCACCGGCGAATCCATGCCCGTGACCAAGGCGCCGGGGGCGATGGTCCATGAAGCCACGGTCAATCTCGACGGTGTTTTGCAGGTCCGCATCACCCGCGCGGTGGCCGACAGCACCATTGCCCGCATGATCCGTCTGGTGACCGAGGCGCAGGCGCAGAAGGCCCCGTCCGAACGCTTCAGCACCTGGTTCGGCCAGCGTTACACGGTCGCGGTGCTGCTGGGTGCGGCCCTCGCCTTTGCGGCCTTTCTGGGGCTGGGTCACGACTGGGAGCAGGCGCTTTACAAGGCCGCCGTGCTGCTGGTCGCGGCCAGCCCCTGCGCCATCGTCATTTCGGTGCCGGCGGCGATCCTGTCGGCCCTGTCGGCGGCGGCGCGAGGCGGCGTGCTGTTCAAGGGCGGCGGTGCACTGGAAACGCTGGCCGCCGTGCGCAACTTTGCCTTTGACAAGACCGGCACCTTGACCACCGGCCATGCCGCCGTGACCGGGCTGGTGGCGACCGATGGCGACGAGGCCGGCTTTCTGGCGCTGCTGGCCGGGCTTGAGGCGCATTCCGAACACCATATCGCCGCCGCCATCCGGCGCGAGGCCAGTGCCCGCGGGCTTGATCCCGTGCCGGTCGGCGAGGTGACCGCCCGCCCCGGCGCCGGCATTACCGGAAACGACGCGCAAGGTCCGATCTGGGCCGGCAATGAAATTCTGGCGGCCGAGATGGGCGCCGCGCTTGACCAGCCTGCCTTTGCGGCGCTGAAGGCCGGCAGTGATACGGTGATCTGGCTGGGGCGCGGGGCACGGGTTCTGGGCGCGGTCAGCGTCGCCGATCAGCCCCGCACCAGCGCCCTGCCCGCGCTGACGGCCTTGCGCGCGGGCGGTATCCGCCGCATCGTGATGATGACCGGCGACCGCCGCCCGGTCGCGCAGAAGGTCGGGGCCGAGCTTGGCTTTGCGCCGGATGATATCCAGGCCGACATGCTGCCCGAAGACAAGGTGCGCAGCGTTGCCGGGCTTGCCACCACGGGACGCACGGCCTTTGTCGGCGACGGGGTGAACGATGCCGCCGCGCTGGCGCGGGCCGATATCGGCATCGCCATGGGCGCCGCCGGGTCCGAGGTCGCGCTTCAGGCCGCTGACATCGCGCTTTTGTCCGAGGATCTGGAGCGCCTCGCCCATGCACATCGCCTGTCACGCCGCGCCGCACACATCATCCGCCAGAACCTTGCCATCGCCATCGGCGCCATGGCGGTGCTGGTCACGGGCGGGCTGTTTTTCGATCTGGGCCTGCCGCTGGCGGTGATCGGCCATGAGGGCGGCACGGTGCTGGTGGTGCTGAACGGGCTGCGGCTGCTGTCCGACCCGATGCGCCGCCACAGTGCTGTCCGGGCGCAGGCGCCGCCTCTGGCCGAGGCCGCAACGGCTGGCTGACGCGAGCGCGTGTCGCATTCATCAGCATTCACGCGCCCCACTCTAGCCCGTTGTTTCCGCATGTCCGGGAGGCGCAAAACCGGCTCCCGCTTTTGGCGCGACATGCTCTATCAGGCCAGCAGATCCTGCGCATGGCGGGCGGTGATCCATTCCTCATTGGTGGGTTCGACCGCGACCCGGATCGGGCTGCCGGGGGTTGAGATGACGGCGGCATTGGCGTCGTTTGCCACCCTGTCCAGGGCGACACCGAGGAAGGCCAGCCCCGCGCAGACACGGCTGCGAATGAAGGCGCAGTTTTCGCCCACGCCGGCGGTGAACACCAGAAGATCAAGGCCCTGAAGCGCCGTCATCAGCGCACCGACCTCGGCCACGATCCGGCGTACGTAAAGCGCCAGCGCAAGGCGCGCACGCTGACCTGCCTCGCCCGGATCATCTTCATGCTGCACCACCACGCGCGGCTCGTCCGAGAGGCCGGAGACCCCCAGCAGGCCCGATTGGCGATAAAGCATCTGGCCGACTTCATCGAGGGAAAGCCCTTCGACCTCCATCAGGTAAAGCAGCGCCCCGGGATCAAGCGCACCCGTGCGCGTGCCCATCATCAGCCCGTCGAGCGCCGAAAATCCCATGGTTGTGGCAATGCTCTCCCGCCCTTTCATGGCGCAAAGGCTCGCCCCGCTGCCCAGATGGGCGACAATGACACGACCATCAGCCAGGGCGCCATGGCGTTCCGGCAAGGCATGGCTCATGTATTCGTAGGACAGCCCGTGAAAACCGTAGCGGCGCAGGCCGTTCTGCCAGGCCGACCATGGCAGCGGCAGCAATTGTTCGACCATTGGCAGGCTGCGATGAAAGGCGGTGTCGAAACAGGCGATCTGCGGCAGGCCGGGTTGCCGGTCCATCAGAATGGCCATCGCCTTCAACGGAAACGGTTGATGCAGCGGCGCCAGCGGGATCAGCCGGCGCAGATCGTCGATGACCCTTTGCGTGACGCGGACCGGGGCGAAGTATTGCCCGCCGCCATGCACCACCCGATGTGCGACGGCCGCAAGCGGCCGCCCCTCCAGATGCGCCTCGACGCTGGCCAGGAGCAGGCCCAGGGCTGCCGTCGTCGGATGCGTGGCGTCCAGCATGACAGGCTCGGCCCCCTGCCCGGTTGCCCGGAACTCGGGCGCGGGGCCGCCGATCCCCTCAACGCGCCCGGCCCATGAAGGCTGGCGCGGCAGCGGCGCCGCCGCAGCCGGATAGAGCGCGAACTTGATGCTGGACGAGCCGCAGTTCAGCACAAGGATCATGTCACGCCCCCTTTCGTCAGGCGGCCGTGTAGCCGCCATCGACCGCCAGCGCCGAACCGATCATGAAGCCCGCCCCCTCGGAAAGAAGGAAAGCGACCGTATGGGCCACCTCATCCGCCTGCCCCAGCCGTCCGATCGCATGCTGCGCGGTCAGCGCATCCAGCGTCGCCTTGTCAAGCTGATCCAGCAGGGGGGTCGCGATATAGCCCGGATGGACCGAGTTGATGCGGATACCCCGCGCCGCATAGGCCAGCGCCGCCGAGCGCGTCAGCCCCAAAACCCCGTGCTTGGCCGCGACATAGGCGGGCGCGGTCGGGTTGCCGACCAGGCCGAGGATCGAGGACATGTTGACAATCGCGCCCCCGCCTGCGGCCAGCATGGCCGGGATCTGCGCGTGCATACCGTATTGAACGCCGCTGAGGTTGATGTCGATCACGCGCCGCCAGTCCTCGGGGTCGAGATCGCCAGCAGGCGCGGATTTGCCACCGATACCGGCGTTGTTGAAGGCCAGATGCAGCGCACCGAAATTCTCGACTGCGCAGGCCACGGCCGCAGCGGCGTCCTCGGGCCGCGAGACATCGCCCGAATGGGCCACGGCCCGGCCGCCCGCGTCGGTGATCGCCGCGACTACCCGCGCGACATTGTCGGCCGCAAGGTCCGAGACCACCACCTTTACTCCGTTCGCGGCGAGCAGATGCGCCGTCGCCTCGCCGATCCCCGAGCCGCCGCCGCTTATCAGCGCAACATCGCCCTTGAAACTGTATTTCATTGTCTTGTCCTTTCCCTGATTGAGATCACGGCGGTGCTGCGCGGTAGCGATGCGCCAGCAGCTTCGCGATGGCGCAGGACGCCAGCCGCGCCTGACGCGAATCCGCGCGGCTGGTCAGCACGGCCGGCACCCGCGCCCCCATGACGATGCCGGCGCTGTCGGCGTTACCCAGATATTCCAGCTGCTTGGCCAGCATGTTGCCGCTTTCGATGTCCGGCACCACCAGGATGTCGGCCTGCCCCGCCACCGGCGAGGCGATGCCCTTGATCCGTGCCGCATCGGGCGAGACTGCGTTGTCGAGCGCCAGCGGCCCGTCAAGGACTCCGTCCCTGATCTGGCCGCGATCCGCCATCTTGCACAGGGCCGCGGCGTCGAGCGTCGATTGCAGGCGCGGATTGACGACCTCGACCGCCGAGAGGATCGCCACCTTCGGCAACCTGACCCCGATCGCCTGCGCAAGGTCGATGGCGTTCTGCGTGATGTCGGCCTTGCACAGCAGGTCGGGTGCAATGTTGATCGCGGCATCGGTGATGATGAAGGGGCGCGGATAGGCGGCCGTCTCCATCACGAAACAATGCGAGATGCGCCGCTCGGTTCGCAACCCCCCCTCGCGCGCGACGATGGCGCCCAGAAACTCATCCGTGTGCAGGCTGCCTTTCATCAGCGCCTCGACCTCGCCCCGCCCCGCCATTTCAGCCGCCTTCGCGGCGGCCGCGTGGCTGTGGGGGGCGTCGACGATCTCGACCCCGGTCAGGTCAATGCCGGCCTCGGCAGCCGCCGCCGCCAGCTTGTGGCGCGGTCCGACCAGAACCGGATGGATCATGCCCGCCCTTGCCGCGTCCATCGCCCCTGAAAGGCTGAGCGCATCGCAGGGATGCACCATCGCCATGCGCACCGACGGCAGATCTGAAACATGGGCAATCAGCCGGTCGACGCCGCGCAGACCCTCGGCTGGATCGTGTTTCGGGGGACTCTCAGTCATGTGATGCGACCTTGCGTTATGGGCTTGCATAATGGGCGCCAGCTTGCGTGCGGCGATCTGTCAGCCCGTGGCAAGACCAATACCACCCGCCGATGCCGCGCTGAGTGCGATGAAGTTCAATGCCTGTTGACGCGCCGCAGCGGCCAGCCCCTGTCGGGCAGACAGCAGGTGCCGTTCAGCATCCAGAACTGGAAAGAAATCTGCCTGACCCTGCTCGTAGGAATAGCGCGTGAGATCGACTGTTTCACGGGCATTCGCGACAAGACGGTTCTGGGCATCGACCGCGCGGCCATCCCGGTTATAGCCAGCCAGCGCGTTTTCAACCTCTTCGACCGCACGCAAGACGGCCGCCTGCCACGTGATGCGGGCCTTTTCGGCCCGGGCCTGCGCGGCTGAAAGGCGGGCCTCATTGGCGCCACCTGTAAACAGAGGAAATGAAATCTGTGGGCCGAATCCCCAGGTCGTGGTGCTGCCGCCTCTTCTTACGTTCGTCGGCGTGATCGACCCCGAAAGTGTGAGCCTCGGATAGAAATCGGCCTGTGCCTCTCCGACATCCGCGACGGCGGCTGCAAGATCGCGCTCGGCCATCCGCACATCGGGACGAGCACGGATCACATCGGCCGGAACCCCGACGCTGGCACTGTATCGGGCACGCGGTCGCGCCCCTCCTTTACGCATCCGGGCCGCAATATCGGCCGTGCGGCCGGTGGTGAGTGTTGCCAGACGGTTGATCGCCTGGTCAAAGCCCACCTCAAAGGCGGGCAGCTCTGCCTCATGCCTCCGCAACAACGGGGCCGAGCGGGGGTCAAAGCCCACCTCAAAGGCGGGCAGCTCTGCCTCGGCTTGCACAACCAGTTGCTCAGCCTGAAGAACCTCCAGCCGGCCTGCGCTGCCAAACTCGCTTTCCGATCGTGTCAGGCCCAGCGAATGGCGACGGCTTTCAAGGCTTTGTCGCGTCAATGAGCGCGCTTCTTGAAAATAGCGTGCATCGACATAAGCGGAGGCGACGGCGCTGACCACCGTCAGGCGCGCCACATCAGCCGAAAGCCAGGCTGCATCCAGTCTCGCAGCAGCCCCTTCGCGCGCCGCGCGGTTTTGACCAAACAGATCAATCAGCCATGAAACACCCAAAGTGGCGGAGCTGCTTTCGACGATACCGGCCTCATCACGGTGACGCCTGGCCGCCGCCTCAGCGTTCACCTGCGGCAGATCGCTGGCGCCAACCAGACGCGCATTTGCCTCAGCCTCGCGAATCGTGGCAATGGCGCTGTGCACGTCCAGATTACGCGCCAGTCCGGCGGCAATCAGATGATCGAGCTGCGGATCTCGAAAGGCATGCCACCAGGTGTTCGCCCCCGCGTGGCGTGCCGGAGAGTCACCCGAAAAGGCCATGGCGACATCCGCATGCGGTTCGGTGTAGGAAACTTCGCTGCACGCGGCGAGAAGAGTCAGGGTCGCCCCCATGCCTGTCACCAGCCCGCGGCGTGACATCATGGAACCATTGGCTGCCCTCTCATGGGCGTCTCGCAGATTGTCGGGCGGATGGCGCGGCAAGGTCATCTCCTGATCGTTATCATCTGTCATCCCGTCACGCTCATCGAGCGGCGGAAGAGGGCGAGGCTGGCGGCGAAGAAACCGGCGCCGAGGGTGATCATCATGGCGACCGGCAGCCAGACCGCCGAAAACCCGGCGCCGCGGAAGGCCACCGCCTTGGCGAAGGCGAGGAAATGGCGCGACGGCAGCAGGAAGGTCAGGCGCTGCACCGCGTCGGGCTGGCTCTCGATGGCGCTGAAGCCGCCCGACAGCATGATGATGGGGATGATGACCATGATGATGAGCAGCGCAAACTGCGCCATCGAGCGCGCGAGTGTCCCCAGCAGCATGCCGATCGCCGCCGCCGCCCAGAGATAGATCGCCGCCCCCGCAACCAGCAGCGGCAAGGGGCCGGCAATGGGCACCCCCAGAATCCCCTGCACCACCACCAGCAACGAGCCGACGAAGGCCGCCAGCACGATGACCATCACCGCCAGCACCTTCGACAGCGCCACTTCGACGGGCGAGAGCGGCATCACCATCAGATGCTCGATGGTGCCGTGCTCGCGCTCGCGCAGCATGGCGGCGCCGGTCAGCACGATGGTCAGCAGCGACAACTGGTTGAGCAGCGAGGACATGGCCTTGAACCAGACCGGGTTGCCGTTGGGATTGAAGGCGCGGCGCAGTTCCAGTTGCAGATCGGGCGCCGGCGCCTCGGGCTGGCCGGTCAGGAACAGGCGCGATTCGTCAGCGACGATGCTGCGGATATAGCCGCTGCCAAGTTGCGCCTGCGTCACCGCCGTGGCATCGGCCAGCAGTTGCGCCACCGGCGCGCGCCCGGCAATGGCATCGGCCCCGAAGCCGGGCGGAAAGCTCAGCGCGAACATCATCTCGCCCCGGTCCATCGCAGTAGTAGCCTCATCGGCGGTCATGGTGACGGGGGCCTGAAACCAGGGTGGGGTCAGCGCGGCGGGAATGGCACGGCTGAGGGGCGAGCGGTCCTCGTCCACCACCGCGATCGAGGCATTATGCACCGAATCGCCGGCGCCGCTGGCCTCCATCATCACGGCGAAAAAGAACGACCACAGGATCAGCACCAGCATGACCGGATCGCCAAGGGTGCTTTTGACCTCCTTGCCGATCAGCCAGAAGATGTTGACAAAGCTGCGCATGTCAACGCTCCTGCTTGCGCAGCAGCAGGATGGCGATGCCCGTGAACACCGGCCCGAACAGCGCCAGCCGCCACAGCGCGCCGGACAGGTCGCCAAAACCCAGCGCCTTGGTATAGCTGCCGACCGAGGTCATCATATACCATGTCGTCGGCCACAGGCTGCCGATCACCCGCGCCGGCCCTTCAAGCGAGGAGACCGGCACCATCATCCCCGAAAACTGCATGGTCGGCATGACCGACAGCACCGCGGCGGCAAAGGCCGCCGTCACCTGGGTCGCCGCCAGCGTCGAGATCATCAGCCCCCAGCCCGTCGCCGCCAGCGCATAAAGCAGCGTCGCCAGCACCAGCACGGCGGGGCTGCCTTTCAGCGGCACCTTCAGCACCAGCACCACCAGCGCGGTGAGGATGGCGAAATTCAGGATGGTGATGCCGACATAGACCAGCTGCTTGCCGATCAGGAATTCGGCCCGTCCGGTGGGGGTGACATAGAAATTGGTGATGGTGCCGATTTCCTTTTCGCGCGCCACGCTGACCGCCATCAGGATCGCCGGAAACAGCAGCAGCAGCAGCGGCGGGATGGTCGGGCCGATGGCCGGCAGGCTCTCCATCGCCGGGTTGTAGCGAAAGCGCGGATCGAGTTGCACAAGCGGCTGGCCTTGTGGCGGGCTGGCCGGCAGCGCCGCTGCCGCCGCCTGGCTGGCGCCCGTGACATAGCTTTCCAGGGTGCCGGCGCGGCTGGTATCGGTGCCGTCGATGGTGGCGGCGACGGAAGCGCCCCGCCCCGCGCGCAGATCGGCGCCGAAATCGGCCGGGATTTCCAGCGCCATGCTCAACTCGCCGCTGGCCATGCGCGCGCGAAGATCCTCCAGACCCCGCAGGTCGGCATGGCGGCTGAACCAGATCGAATCCTCGAATGCGGACAGGAAGGCGCGGCTTTCGGGGCTGCGGTCATGGTCGAGCGCGGCATAGGGAATGTCGCGAACATCCTGCGAGATGCCGAAGGACATGATCAGCAGCAGCACCGCGCTGCCGAGAAAGGCGAACACCAGCCGCACCGGATCGCGGCGCACCTGCATCGCCTCGCGCGAGGTATAGGCCAGCATCCGGCGCAGGCTGAAGCCGGTGCTGCGGGCAGGCGCGGCGGGTTCCGCCGCCAGCCCTTCGGGCGCGGGTGCCTCGGGCGGGATGGCGGCGGAAATGTAGTGGATGAACGCCTGTTCCAGATCGGGCTTGCCGCTCTGGGCAATGATGCCCTGCGGCGTGTCCGTGACCAGCACGCGGCCCGCATGCATCAGCGACATGCGGTCACAGCGCAGCGCCTCGTCCATGAAATGGGTCGAGATGAAGATCGTCACCCGATCCTTGCGCGACAATTCCATCAGCAGCACCCAGAAATCGTCGCGGGCCTGCGGGTCAACACCCGAGGTCGGCTCGTCCAGGATCAGGATTTCCGGCGAATGGATGACGGCAACCGCCAGCGACAGCCGCTGCCGCAGGCCGAGCGGCAAGCCGCCCGCCGGCTGGTCGAGATAGTCCGTCAGCCCGAAACGCGCCACCAGATCGGCGATGCGGGCGCGGGCCAGATCGCGCCCCAGATGGAACAGCCGCGCATGCAGGACGAGGTTTTCCCGCACGCTGAGTTCGCCATAAAGCGAAAACGCCTGCGTCATGAAGCCGACGCGGGCGCGGGCATCCATGCCCTGCTCGCCGATGGGCTGGCCAAAGATCCATGCCTCGCCTTCCGACGGCGGCAGCAGGCCGGTCAGCATCTTCATGGTCGTGGTCTTGCCGCAGCCGTTCGAGCCGAG
>Ga0172382_10005805_pt1 | contig 18227 bp, 16 predicted proteins | sample Leawel138RmetaG_FD_122245 | JGI IMG/M metagenome (GOLD analysis project Ga0172382, IMG submission 122245) | Leachate microbial communities from a municipal landfill in Southern Ontario, Canada - Leachate well 138R metaG | ecosystem: Engineered > Solid waste > Landfill > Unclassified | place...
AAAGCTGCTATGAACCAGTTCGCGATCCTGTATGAAGATCGTTTCACCAGGCCAACCTGGTAAGTGAAGGCCTACCTGATGGCAGGCCGTTAAGAGCCCGAACACAAAAAACCTGACAGTCCCTCAGATCTTGAGAGCACAAGCTCTATTTGCCCCAACAATTGACCGGCAACCGATTTCTGCCGCCAGGCATCCACGGCATCCCCTGGTCGGCGATCAACTGCTCGTGAGAACACTTTGATCTACAGAACGCGATGCGGGTAGTGCACAATGCACCTCTTACCAATCTGCACATCGAAGGCTGAACCAAGGTGGCCACACCTCCCCGCTCACTGGTCTACGCGCTTTATACCCACTGGGACGCAGTGGAGAGCCTGGTGCGGCTGTCGCGCGAGTTTGCCGTGCTCACCAGCGATCAGGTGTTGAACAGCATCGCCCGGGTATCTGTACACGTCGATGCCAAAGCGCAGGGTGCCGTGCTGCGTGCGCTGGTCAACGCCGACATATTGCAAAGCCTGCCGCGCAGCAGTGATCTGCAACTGAACGCCTATGTCCTGGAATTTGTGCGTGGTCTTACCCGCGAGCACGAACTTGGACTGGCTGCTGTGCTGCAGGCGCGTGTCGTCGCCATCCGCGAAGCCACCGAGGCGCTCAACGAAGGCATGGCGGAAGCGGACACGGACCGCGTGCGCAGCGCCGCCAACAAACTGGCTGAACTCTTTCGTCAGATCAGCCTGCAGCTTGATCAGGATCGGCATGCACTACTTGAGCTGGCCGAAAACGCCAAAAGTGCGGACAGCAGCATGCCGATCAGCCAGCGCTACCGCCGTGTACTTGAAGCCTATGACCAGTATGTGGAACCGATGAACCAGATGATGGACACCGGCTCACAGGGCACCTTCTATCATTACCTGGAAGACGCTGAGCGCGCCCTCGATCTGGGGCTGGAGCGGCTATCGGTGCAAGGCGTACTCTACTCGCATCGCCTGCAGTTGCGTCAGGTAGCCCATCAAGCCAAAGAGCTGCGACGATTTGGCCGGCTGGTCGCACAACAGTGTGCCGACACCCTGCTGCCCTTGCGCGAAGAGCTACGTCAACACAATGCCCTTAGCAGCGCGATCAGTCTGCTACTGGGGCAGGTTCGCAAGCGCGGCCTGCGGCGTGCTCTGTCGCGCCATAACGACAACACAGCACTCCCCGTCTGGCGCAATGAACGCGGCTTCAAGCTGCAACTGGGTGACGAAGTGCGCATGGTCATGGCTGCCGCCCGTGATTACCAACCGCTGGCGGTGGTTTTTCCGCAGGACGAACCCGGCGAGGCCATGCAGTTGCTGGAGCACGTCGACGAAGCCGCTATTCGCGCACACCTGGCCCGAAGCCTTCCAGTGGAAGACCTGCTCGATTGGCTCAACAGCCATTACGCTGAACTACAGGATGCCACCCTGCTCCGCCTGTTCCATGACCTGCAACACGAACCAGGTTGGCAGTTCGAGCCGATGGTGCACCCGGTAAAAACCCGTCTACTGACAATCCGTGTGTTACATCACCCCCACCGCGTGAGTATGCCAGAATGAGACTTTCTCACCCTTTGACTATCACACTGTCGCAGATGCCAGCGCTGGCTGAGCTGTTTCGACTTTTTCTTTCAGGCAAGCACCTGAACCGGTTGTCCGAACCTGCGCTATGGGCCGAGCTGGAGCAACAGGAAGCAGGCTATGTCGCCTTGTTTGCTGCGCTGGGGTATGACCTGCGTCTTGATGCCAGAGGCTTTGCCTGGTTCCACAGCGCAGAAGCCAACAGCAACATCGGCAAGACCAGCCGCCAACTGGCCTTGCTTTTCATGCTGATTCTCGACGCCCAGTCCAATGCCGGCAAAGCCCTGCAACGCTTTACCGACTGGTTGATAGACAGTGACTGGCTGACCGAAGTTTACAAACAACAACAAGAGCTGCTGGATGCAGAAGGTCTGAACCCTGACGCTCTCAAGGATCTGCTGGGTCGCGCCTGCACCCTGGGCTTTGCCGTGGCAGAACCAAGCGGCTGGCGACTGTTGCCTGCAGTATGCCGCTACCTCGACCACTTCGAAGGTCTGGCACTGGCCAACAGAGACGACAGTGATGATGCCAGCCCTGTTACTGACGATGAGTCTGACCTTGATACAACGGACGACGAGGAGAAGGACTGATGCAGTACGGCTTCCAACGTCTGGTATTGCTGGGCAGCGCCGGCTATTCGCGTGCCGAATTGCCACTGGATGGCGCGGTGTCGCTGGTCGCCCCCAATAACACCGGCAAAACCAGCCTGATCAATGCCCTGCAGTTCTTGCTGATCATCGACCGCCGCCGTATGGACTTTGGCGCGCACGATGTAGATAAGAGCCGGCGTTTTTATTTTCCCAATAACAGCGCCTATGTGCTGCTGGAAGTTACCCTGCCAGAGTCCGGCACTGTGGTGCTCGGTTGTGTCGGCAAAGGGGTCAGCTTCGACTACGAATACTTTGCCTACGCCGGCCCGCTCAAGGTCGAAGAGTTCTGCCTGCCGGATGGCACACTGGTTGCGCAACCACAACTGGCCAGCCATCTCGGGAGCCACGGACGGCTGGTTTTCAGCTATAGCAGTAGCGAGTTCGCCGACATGGTGTACGGGGGACGCAGCCGCAGGCTCACCAACCAGCAGGGCTTTTGCGTGTTCCGCCTGGAACACGCAAACGATGCCAGCGTGTTTCAGCGAGTCCTCACCCGCACACTCCGACTGGACAAACTGCGCTCCAGTGAGGTGAAAGACTACCTGCTGCAGATTTTTCGCCGCGACCTGCCGGACGCCAGCATCGACTTCAAGGCGGAATGGGACAAGGCATTCGCCGACCTCAACGCCGAGCGCAACCAGTATCAGGCCGCTGTGCTATTGCAATCCACCCTTAGCGAACTGGAAGAGCGCCAGGAGGCCCGACAGGTACTGCGTGGCAAGTTGCTCTGCTGGCGACCACTGGTTGATAAGGCCCTTGGACAATGGCAACAGCATTATGAGACCCGCCAGCACAGCCTGCAGGGCGAATTGGCGCAGTATGATGTCGAACTCTCACAGTTGCGCGAGCAGGATATTCAGTCGGCCCGCGAACAGAACCAATGCGAGCAGAAACAGCAACAACTGCTTCAGCAGACAGAACAGTTGCGTGCATTGCAGCAACGCTTTGCCCTGATTCCAGAGCGCAGCACCCTCGAAATACGCCGCCGCGAACTGCAGGATCAGCGCGATGCGCTGGTGGTGCGTATCCATCAGGCGCAACACCGCTCACCGGCAGCCATCGAGCGCGAGCTGTTGCGCCTCGAACAGGAACTGACACAACTGACCCGGGAAATACACACCCAGGGACAGAACCTGTATCAGCAACTGGCCAGCCTGATCCCGGGACATCAACTTGATGGACTGAACAAGCTACTGGCCAAGCCAGTGCTGACCCTCAGCACAGAGGATTATCAGCTCGATAGCCATGCCCTGATTGCAGCCTTGGGCGATGCGGATAGCGAGCAGCTATATCTCCCCGGCCTGCGGCTGCGACTGGAGGCTCTGCCGGTGCAGCATCAGCAACGCACCCTGGCAGAACTTGACGAGCTACATCAGGACTTGCAGCAACAACAGGCCCTGCTGCGCGAGCAACTGACAACTGCCAGAGAACTGGAAAGCGTCAAACAGCAGTGCCGGGCGCTGGAACAGGAAGTCGCAGAGCTGGATAGCGAACTACGCGATTACACACACATGCAGGACTTGCAGCAAAGTGAAGCCGCGCGGCAGAGCCAGCTGGAAACCCTCGCGCACAGGCTCGGCGAACTCACTGCCAGCCTGGCGCAGTCGGCCGACCGGCACCGGGCACTGAATCAGCAGCGTGTTCAGCGGCAGCAAGATCTGGACATCTTGCAGCAGCAGCACCGGCAGATCGAACAGCGCCGCAGTCAGCGCGTCGATCATGAAGGCCCCTTTGTCTGGCTCAGTGAGCTGCCACACCAACCCTGGCTGGCACAACCCGAGTTCGCACTGGAACAACTGGCCGAACGCCTGAAGACCTATCTCGAGGACTGCCGGCAGTTGCTCGATCTGGATGGGCAGATTCGCCAGCTGTTGGGCGATATCCATACCGGCGGCCTGACCAAGTACCAGTTTGTTGGCGAACCGGAAAGCGAAATCGCCCGCCTGATTGAATTCGCCCATCACCTGCCGCAGGAAGCCGAAGCCCTTGAAAAGAAAGTGCGCTCGGCGGTGGTCAACGTGGCCGCCTGCCTGCGTGAGCTGCGCGACGGCCTACTTGCCTTCAAGCGGCGCATGCGCGAGTTCAACCGCAAGATCAGCGGGCGCCAGCTGTCTGACCTGGCGGTGTTCAAGATCGAGCCGGAGGACGAAACCACTCTGGTCGAGGCCATCGAGCTACTGATCAATACCGCAGCCACTGTAGACAGTGGCGATACCTTCGAACTGTTCAACCAGCAAAGCGTGCTGGACGATGACCAGCTCAATCGCGCCAAGACCCTGCTCATCGAAGAGGGCAACGCACGCCACGGCCTGCGAGTGGCCGACCTGTTCCGCCTGCGCTTCTGGGTCGGCAAGGCCGATCGCGCGCCGGAAGCCTTCGATGACCTCGACAGTGCCGCCTCCAACGGCACAGTGTTGATGGCCAAGCTGGTAACAGGGTTGGCAATGCTGCATCTGATGCAGGACCAGCGCCGCCCCATCCAGGGCATCTGTTACCTGGACGAGGCACTGGCACTGGACGCTCGCAATCAGCGCAGCCTGATCGACACCGCAGCGGAGTTCGGTTTTTCCCTGATTTTTGCCTCACCCGCGCCGCTGACCACAGTGCGCTATTGCGTTCCGATCCATCAGCGCAATGGCAGCAACCAGATCAGCCGCTTCAGTTGGCAGATCATAGAGCCGCTGGAAGCCTGAGCATGGTCAACACCCTGCGCGCCGCGTTACTCAAGCTGCATGGCCAACCAACACTGCCAGCCAGCCAGTTCACCGCGGCCCAACGTCAGTCACTGGATCTCTTTGCCCGGCAAACTGGCGCGGTGGCCTGCCAACGTCAGGGGCGCGGTGAGGTATACCTGGTCTGCAACCCTGAACTATTTGCCATCCACCTACGCGAACTCTCCCCCCAGGTCGAGATGCCGACCATCGACAACCTGGCGCTGCGCGCACAACACATCGCCCATGCACGAAACAGCAAAGCGCGCACACACCAGCACGACTGCTACTACCCCCTGCTCAAGGCAGTCGGTGACGGCGTTTTGTGGCAACAGGGAGAACCGGACAAGCAACTGTCGATCAGCCAGCTCACCGCAGATTTCGGTGCAGCAAGCCTACGACTCCAGGCCGAGGACAATTGGCAAACCGCACAGCCGCTTTGGCTGGTGGAGAACCAGGCGCTGTTTGACCGTACTGACTGGCTGCCGGCAGGCACCCGAGCCACCCTGCTGTACTATGGCGGACAGCTGGATGGCCGACTCCTGGCCTGGCTGGCGAGGCATCCACGCGCCAGCCGCGTGATACTGTTCCCGGACTATGACGGTGTCGGGCTGGCCAATGCCGCGCGGCTTCACGCACTGCTCGGTGAGTCCTGCGAATGCTGGCTGATGCCGAACTGGCAAACCAGGCTGGAACGTTATGGTAGCCAGAAACTATGGCAGGGGACTTATCGCGAGTTCAGCAGTGCCGTGACCAAGCTACCGGACTACCTGGCCCCGTTAACCGAGCGCATGCGCCAGACAGGCCTGGCACTTGAACAGGAAGCGGTGTGGCTACCAGTCTAACTATTCAGTTCTCCTAAGAAAATATCGCCCCATAAAGTCTGCAGGAGAAATTTTTAGCTGGCCCAAACCATGCCCCACATTCCAGTCAGACCACTGACTCTGCGTTTTGCCATTTCCAGTTGTATTCTCGCCGCCACTCCACGATTACTACATGCATATGCGTCAGGCTTGCGAACTGGTGCTCCTTGAGGATTGGTCGCCGGAGCCCGCTGAACGGTTCAACTGGTCACGATTTGGTCACGATTTGGTCACAGAGTAAAAAACCTCACTGGCCAACATCATGAAACCAAACCTGAAAAACAAAAAAAGCCCTTAGCTTTCAACAAGCTAAGGGCTTTCTGATATGGCGCAGCGGACGGGACTCGAACCCGCGACCCCCGGCGTGACAGGCCGGTATTCTAACCAACTGAACTACCGCTGCGCATGTCTTCGAGTGGTGGGTGATGACGGGATCGAACCGCCGACCCTCTGCTTGTAAGGCAGATGCTCTCCCAGCTGAGCTAATCACCCATAGGTCTCGAAGCGAGCGCGCATTCTAATGACCTTTTTCCATTCTGGCAAGCCGGTGGTGCAAATGTTCGAAGGACATATCTGAGCCTATTTAACAGGCAGGATAACAATGTCTTCGCTGCTCACCCGACGGTGAATCAATTTTTCCTCGAAATAGGCGTCGATAATGTTTTGCTGCTCGGCCAGCAGGGATACATCCATCGGCTCCGGCACTAGGGTGCGGCGCTTTAATGCCTTGGCTATCGCTGCCGGTTCGATATTACCCCACAAAGGAGAGCCTAGCTGCCGCCTCTTCCGGGTTAGCCTTGACCCACTGACCCGCCTCTCCAGCGCCTCGAAGGTAGCTTGAATCACTGCTGGAAACACCCCCACGGGCATGGGGAAGACCGCTGGCTTCTTCAATTAGGTCAGTCATACGTAGAAACACCCCCACGGGCGTGGGGAAGACGCGACGCCAGAGCAATACGAGGAGGTGCGCGCAGAAACACCCCCACGGGCGTGGGGAAGACCGATACGCGCCCGATTCGGTAACGCGGTAAACAGAAACACCCCCACGGGCGTGGGGAAGACCCTGCCCTTGTCCGAATTGATGCATAACAGTTAGAAACACCCCCACGGGCGTGGGGAAGACTCGGCAATGCCGTTCGGTTCTTGCAGCGCGCGGGAAACACCCCCACGGGCGTGGGGAAGACTCCAGCACTGGTGACGGCGACCCGATCCCAGGAGAAACACCCCCACGGGCGTGGGGAAGACATGAAGCTGGCCTTGACGCCATGATTGCCAAGAGAAACACCCCCACGGGCGTGGGGAAGACCAATCTATCCAAATGGATGGGTGTACGATGGGGGAAACACCCCCACGGGCGTGGGGAAGACCGGACAGGGTTGCGGAAAACGGGTCTGCTGTCAGAAACACCCCCACGGGCGTGGGGAAGACACCGGAACCATGCCAACAAACTGCGCCTCGCGGGAAACACCCCCACGGGCGTGGGGAAGACTCATCATCATGGCCGCAGACGCGTTTTCCGGTAGAAACACCCCCACGGGCGTGGGGAAGACTCATCCACTCTTGATAAGTCCATGGGCGAAATGGAAACACCCCCACGGGCGTGGGGAAGACGATCATGGTTTATGCTCCTCGCACCCATACCAGGAAACACCCCCACGGGCGTGGGGAAGACGTAGTGGTTTCCCTCGACAGCCGGAATGCCCGGGAAACACCCCCACGGGCGTGGGGAAGACCCGCGGCCACTGCTGCGGCGAGCATGGCGACCAGAAACACCCCCACGGGCGTGGGGAAGACTGCGCGGCAATGGGCATCACCGCAATGTGCGGAGAAACACCCCCACGGGCGTGGGGAAGACCCTAGCAGAATAGCATCATGGTCAAATTGCATAGAAACACCCCCACGGGCGTGGGGAAGACCATACCCCACCCTCCACACTACGCACAACCGGAGAAACACCCCCACGGGCGTGGGGAAGACACCAACAAATTGTTAATGAGCGGAGCCGGAAACACAAGATGTTCGGCTTATTCGTTTTTCAGGGTTTCGATTACAAGCTGCAGGCCGCTGATGGTTGTCATCGCCTTTCGGGTTGGGCCTATGCTGCGAACTTCGTAACCTGGCGGGCCAGGCAAGGAGCGAAAGATGACAATGCCCGACTCGGGTGGGCAATGCTTGTACAGGTAGTCGATGACTGTTGTCGCCACTGAATCCTTGATACCAGACACAAATACATTCGGGCGCGGTTCGATAAACCAGAGTTTCATGCGCCCGCGAACGGCGGGCGGCAGGTCATTTGCCACGACGACGAGCACGCGCCACCCCCAGCATGTCAGGTATGTCGTCAGCCAGTCTGGCGAGCAAATCCATATCAATGACTCGCTGGCGGAATGCCGCTGACACCTTGTGCTTGTCGTAACGACCGGCCATATCGCGGGTGAGTGCAAAGGCCAGATCAATACACAGGTGTTCCTTGTAGAGGTCAGCCAGATCATAGACAAAGGGCAAGGGACTACCTGAGTGAATAAAACCGATATGCGGCGAATACCCCATGCTGTGCACAGCTGAACATAGAATGCCGTACAGCGCGGCGTTACTGGCGGTCATTACCTGGTTGGTGATGTCACTCAGCTCAAACTTGCCCGGTGTGAACTGCCGGCCTTTCCAGCCAACCTGATATTCCTCGGCCTTTGACTGGTAGAGGCTACGCACTCTGTGTCCCTCCATCCCCATCATTTCCTTGAGGTTTTTCCCCGCCAGTTCGGCATCCGGGAAGCGTCTGGCGAACATGCGGCGGGCCACTTCAATGGATGCCTTAGGATCGGCTGAGCGTTCGATCTGCAATTTGAGATTGCGGGTGTCCGCTGTGGGCAGAAAGCCCGCTGCGTAGAACAGCAGGCTGTCTTCCCCAACCCAGCACACCGCACAGTTGGCGGCCGCGGCTGTTTTGATTGCATCGTGTGTGACTGTTGTTCCCGGGCCGAGCAGCAATGCATTGAGCGTCGCCACGGGTAAAGGCACCACGTTGGCTTCCGAATCTATCCATTTGATGCTGCTGTCATCGATCTCCAGCCGCCCGCGCTCCAGATACAGAAAGGGATATTTGTCCTTAATCTGCGGCAAGGAATCACGGGTGACCTTGACAAACAATCGCTGCCCTGCGGCCATAGCGGCTACTCCATTTTCTGTACGGTCACCCGTCTGTCCCTGTACTGCTTGTGCTCACCAAACTGCAAGGGCACATCATTCAGCGTCAGTACCTCGCCATCATGTTCACCCTGCAACACCCTGAATATTGCATGACGGGATTTTTCCTCTGCCAGTTCGCTGGCACGCTGCAAGGCCTGAGCAAGATTTGCATGTACACCCTGACAGACAAACTCGGTGGGCACGCAGGTCTTGCGCCCCAGGTAAAGATCCCACACCGGGTTTTGCAGGGCCTCGGCCAGTGCTTGCAACTCAGCTTCCGGTCCCTGCAAGGTCACGGCGTAGGCCATGTCCTGCAGGTAGTAGCGGTAGGTCATCTTAGTACCGCCGCCCACCGCTTTTTTGCCTTCACTGGTCTTAGGTATGAGCAAACTGGCCCAAGGGTCCTGATTATCAAAACCACTGCCTACCATCTGAAAATCACGCAACAAAGGTAGACGCGGCAACGGTTTACCCTGACGGTCTGCGAACACATAGGCTATTACTTGGAGGTCACGCTCAGACCAGCGTTGCAGCCACTCTGTTTGCTTCCCGGCTGCGCCAAGGGCACAACAGAGCAGGCCAAGCACGCCCGATTTGGTCGGAAAGTCCAAACTGTCACGCCGCCCGAATTTCGAGTCATGCCCCCAGGCCTGTAAGGGTGCCTCCAGCCACAGCAGCAAATAAGGTTCGCTCATGCTGCACCTCACTCGACGTGGCTTTGCAGATCGGCAACCAGGTCATCAATGCTGTAGTCGTCGTTCTCGCCCCACTCATAGGCGGCCAGCTTGCCGAACAGTGAGCCGCTGAGTTTTTCTTTCTTGTCCAGATAAGTCTTGAGGCTGTCGATACTGGGCTGCAGATATCCACCGTCACGAGCCTTGACCGGGGTTTCAAAGGGCACCTGCAAGCGTTGCCCCTTGCGTACCAGCACCCGTGCGAACTCCCAGGGACTGGCACCCGACTGGGTAGTTTGACGGGCATTGGGAACGGCGATAAACAGCGCTTGGGTGAAGGCAGCAATGGCCTTTTTCAGATCATCAGTTCCCATGGTTTGCGCCAGCTGGCCAAGATCAAGACTGATGTAGCGGTAATAGGTGGCGGAGTTGAATTCCAGACTGCCCATATGTGCTGAGCCGGGTTCATCCTGCAGGTCGTCCAGCGCGGTGAAGAACTCCACTTCGTTGCTGACCTTGTGCGTAGAGATAGCGTGGGCGAAGGAGGCAGCCGCTTCCACGTTCATCTCGGCAGCCTTAGCGACCATGCGGCCAAACAATGCAATATCCAGAGCATCCACCGCTGGCGTAAGAGCTTTTTTGGCTACCTTGGCCAGCTCCTTGTCCTTGATTTTGCTGTCATCAAATCCCAGCTCTTTGGCGTAGCCGGCGAAGGCTTCGGCTTCTGTATCGCTGACAAACAACAAGGTGTCGTCAATCAACTGATCGGCAATTTTCTTGCCACAGGCTACCGCCTGCGATTCACTGGCGCCGGCCTGCTGGCAGGCACGCGTAAAGATTTCCTCCGCCTTCTTGGTGCGAATACCCAGTTTTACACCCAGTTCATGCATGGCCAGCCGCATCTGACGCTTCCAGCACTGGGAACTCACACGGGCGCGGGTTACCCCGCCGACAATGGCGGTTTTCGGGGCGCCAACATCATCACGGTTCAGACAGGTGACCGGAAAGGATTGCAGGATGTGAAATTCAATACGGGTATTGCGGTAGCTATTATTCATGGTGAAGTTCCTTTTCAGGCAAAGGGGTTGTCGATAACAGGAACGATTTGCAGCAGGCCACAGCCGTACGCGCGCGCGCGACCTATGCCCTGAGTAAAGCTGTGCTTGAACTGGTGCGGGTCGCTGACATGCAGCAAGCCCTGAATGTGCGCCTGGCCAATGGTGACCGGGCGTTGCTGCTTGTCGGTGAACTGCAGCACCTCAATACGATCAACCTGCAGCTGGGCGCGATCAATAGAAAACCCCCAACTGCTTGTCGCACGCTCTGCAAACCAGTCAGCAACGGCTTCACGACCACGCACGGCAATCAGCTTGCGGGAGGCGCTGTCACGCCGGGTCGGGTTGACGATCACCTTGAAACGGTAATGCGTGTGATCGAGAAATCCGTTGGGCAGCGGCTTGCAAAGCACCTCACCGTACTGGTCTTCAACCCGTTGCGCCGGCTGCCGGTCGGCCAGCATGAGAATCTTGCGACCACGGTGATCACCACCTTGGTCGGCATACAGGATGCCGCTGGCGCAGCTTCTGGATTTGTCGGTGTCGGAGCGCACGTCGGAGTACAGGCTATAAACCACACGGTGCAGCGAATAGGGGTCGGTAATGCGCAGTGCCTTGACCGCTCGCCGGTCCAGATGCAATACGCTGGCTATCAGACTCATGCCACGCCCTCCTGTACCGACTCGACAGGCTGGCCATAAAACTCCTGTGCCCATTGCGCCTTGATCGACTGGGTATGGAAGGGGAAATTGCGCAATTGCCTTAGCAGCCGCACAAAGTCCAGCGGCTGCCCGGTCTTGCTGTCGATCAGGGTAAGAATCGGCCGCAGTATGCGGCAGGCCTCGGCCAATTCATCACAGGCCAGTAACCGTCGAAGGCGGGCCTTGGCCTGACTGCTATCCCTACCATCCTCATAGCAACCAGCAATCGCTCGACCGAGTGACAGTTTGCCGTTGGCCGTGGCCTTCGATTTGGCAATGGCCGCCGCCACAGTGACAAAGGGCAACCGTTGGTAGTCGCGCTCCAGATCAATCCCCAGCGCACCCAGTACTTCCCAGCTCTGGTATTCGGTTGCCGGGTTATCCGCTCGGCGCAAGCGGGCTGCCTGCCCCTTGTCCTTGGCACAGCGTTGCAGAATGGCCTCGACAAAGCGCTGGTCGCGACTCGGTGCTGCCACACCCTGTTCCTGTGTGCTCATCTATCATGCCTCCTGCTTCAAATAGGTGCTGTTATTCGGTCTGCACTTGGCCCATGCATCAAGCTGCCGTGCGGTTTCCTTGGGACAGAACTGATCAAACGCCTGCTGCACATAGCCGGCAAAGCGACGGCGCAGTTGCTGGCGCTGAAGGGCTGCTTGCTCGCTGCCATCGCAGGCATCAACCAACGACTGAAAATCACGCTCGCAAAGTTGCCAGAACAGTTGGGTGGCTTGAGCCGCAAGCTTGCTGCCGTCAACCGTTTGCTCCTTGAAAAAGGTCATTACGCAGCCATACAGGTTGCGCGCCAGTCCGTCCAACGCATCCATCTCGGCTTTCAGCAGGGCGAACCAGCTTTGCCCAAGCAGCTCGCTGTGGATCCAGATAAGCGACTCGACGAAATCATCACTACCCGAGACGTATTGTTCACCGGCATTACTGCTAACGCGCAGACCTCCGGACCAGATGGCAAAGGCCTCAGCCACATCCCGAGCGCGCTCCAAACCTGCGCGCAACTGCCAGCTCTGAAAACCCTGACCGCCGGACTGATCAATAAAACTCAGCAATGCAGTGAGTTCGCGCCAGGGTCGCTTTTCCGGGTCAGCCCACAACGCTTTGGGGTCCTTGCCCGAATAATTTACGGCCATACTCGGATCAATCACGCCGTCCTTGTAGCCGGAATGGGCGATGCCTTCGGAGTAGTGCAATCCGTCTTCCGTCAACAGGCAAAATCGACTGAGCGGTAACAGGCGGCCCTGCATTGACTGGCGCAGTTCCTGCGCAACCGCACAATCCTCCCCTGCTGGCATGGACTCCCAGGGTGCAACCCCAAGGCCGGATGAATAGATTCCCATCTGACGGATTTGAGTGTGACTGAACAAGTTCAGCCAGACACTCTGTTGCAATGATTCGCCCAGCAGAAAGCTATGAAGGAAACCCATGTGGCCTACCGATGGGCCGGCCTTTCCGGTAGATGCCTTACCCTTGTCATTACGCTTGCCGGCATACCCGGTGGATAACACCACGCTGTTGTCAGTTTTTTTACCGGACAGGGCAAACCCCATTAGCGACAGCAGCAATAATGCCCTGTCGGCGTCACTCAAGCGTCTCTCTACCTGAATCTGGCTTAGAACTGTGGTGTTGCCAGTAGATACTTCAGGCAATACCGCACCAAAGGACTGCACCTTCGCCTCGCGTATCGCGGGCATCTGCAAAAACGGCTGCTCGCCATACAGATAAAACCGGTCATGCCACTTATCCAGATACGCCAGACAACGACTGGCCAGCCCTTCCGCACCCAAAGCCTGCCATTCAGCCTCGGTGTCCGGAGTGGCTGCGGCCTGGGCAATGGCCAGCAGCAATTTGAGCAGGGCAATTTTCTGTACCGGGTTGCCACCAAGGCTGCGGTACTGCGGATTACTGAAAATATCCCGCAGACTCACCCGCCCATGATCGACTACCGGTATCCAGGGTTCATCCACCAGATTGAAGCGATTTTCCATGTGTACCGTCCTAGTCATTGATGACCTGATAACCCAGGTCGCTCCTGTATTCCAACGCATTCTTGGCGTGTAAAGGCGCCTGATCCACACCTTGCAGACAGCCGGCTTCGTCCACCAGCGCCACCCTCAGCACGGCCTCGTCCTGGGCGGGGTTGCCGAGGTAGAAGCAATGATGCAGCCCGAACTTTTCCAGCACGGTTTGTGGCAGGGCCTGTGGCGCATGCTGAGGATGAATTGCCACGATCTGACGCATAAGGGTGGCGCTGAGTGAGCGCCACTGGGCTTTATTCAATTGGGTGCGTTTAAGCGGCAGTTACAGTTGCCGTCCATCCAGCAGGGTAAAGGTCGTTACCGTACCGTCCCGATCACGCTGGATACGCTTGAGCAGCAAGACCTCCAGACTGTCCATTTCGCTGTAACGGGTCTGCGCCTTACTCTCAGGCAAGGTATTGCCCACTTCTGCCAAGGTCACCCGGGCCAGCTGTCGTAATGCATTGCGCCCCTTGCGCCGTGATGTGCCCTGTTCCAGCTCATGCAGCCAGCGGCTCATGGGCTCGGTTTCATCGCGGGAGGCGTAGGTAGCCTCAATCAATGGTCGAATATCGGCAGGCAACTGCAGGCTGCCCAACGCTTGCCAGACCTGCAGACTGCGGCACAGCACATAAGGGCTGTACACGTAAGCACTACTGCCAAAGGCTGCCAAGGGCTGCTGAATGGCCTTATCCAGTTCCGGCGCGATTATCCAGCATTCCCTGCGCGCGCCGGCAGGACGAGGCGTTCCGGCATGGCGCCAGAGCCGGCCCATGCGTTGCAGCAACATGTCGGTTGGCGCAAACCGGCTGACCATAAAGTCGGCATCAATATCCAGCGACTGCTCCAGCACCTGAGTACCCACCAGAATCCGCCCCTGTTGGCCACGCTGCTCCCAGCCCGGCTTGCCAAACTGGTTGACCCAATGATCCTCAATCGCCTGCCGGTTATCGGCCGTGAAGCGCGAATGCAGCAGTCCACAGGCCACGCCCAGTTCATGTCCTCGCGCGGCCAGATCCAGATAGCGTTGCTGCGCCTCGGCCACGGTGTTCTCAATCCACAGTACCTGCTGACCCTTCTCGGCCCGAGCCAAGACCTCTTCGATCGCAAGCTGCTCCTTGTCGAGCAGTTGCACTGCAACCGACTCACTGTCGCCAGAGGGCAATGCCACCTCAGAGACCGGCAAACCATTCGGACAGGCGGTGATCAGCGGGTATCCGCTTGCCTTCAGCTCGCTGCCGATCAACTGGCTACGCCGCTCCTGATTCAGTGTCGCGCTGAGAATGATGACGGTGCAGTGCAGCGCCCGCAGTAATTCGACCAGTGCATCCAACAGGGTACCGGTGTAGGCATCGTAGGTATGCACCTCATCCAGAATGACCACCTTGCCAGCCAGACCAAAGGCCCGCACAAAGCCATGTTTGACGTTCATCGCCGCCATCAGCGCTTGGTCGATGGTTCCTACCGCAAAAGGTGCCAACAGGCCACGCTTGGACTGGTTGAACCAGGCGCCACCCGGCCTGCCTTCTTCGCCCATGTCGGTGATTTGCCAAGCGTTGGCATGTAGCAACAACGAGCGATGCGCGCAATCATCAGCCAGAATCTGCTCTAGAAAACCATTGAAACGCTCGAATATCTTGTTTGAGGTCAGCTGGGTCGGCAGCGCAAAATAAATACCACTCGCCTGCCCGGCTGAGAGCATGCGGTAAGCGGCAAACAGGGCCGCCTCGGTTTTACCGAGCCCCATCGGCGCTTCCAGTACATAAACGCCGGGCTTTTCAACCAGCTCGATCAGGGCTGTTTGGGTCTCGCGTGGCGCAAAACCGAAGACGTCAACAAAAGCAAGACCGGTTTTATAATCAGGCGGCACAAACCCTGCCGCATCCAGTGCCTTGCAGATGTTTTCCTGCCAAGGGTCTGCAGGGTTTTCGAAGTACTGACCAGAGCCGATCCAGTCGGCCACCGAGGTTAACCCAGCCAATACCCGCGCCTGCGGCATACTGGCAACCACTGGCCAGTCGGCCTGCAGGGCCTGTTTCAATGCATCAACCAACTTGACCCGTTCGGCCTGCCAGGCGGTACCACCAAAATGCTCATCCGAAGCACGCAGGCCGGCAACCGGCGGCGCATAGCCATGGTGCTGGCCAAGTATTTCAGGGACAAAATCAGGTGCGCTCAGCGCTCTGGCGGTAAGCTGGCTGACCCCGGCGTGACCACCCCAGCTGCTTTCGAGCTGCGGGTTAATGCCGGCAAGTGGTTGAAGTGTGCACAAGTCAGGATCACAGGCACGCCGCAGTTTCTCCACAAAACTCGGGCTGACCTTGCCGATATCGTGGGCAGCGGCGGCATAGTGTGCGCCATCCGGGAACAGGGTCTCTTGCAAGTTGAGGGGCTGGCGTCCCACCAGCTCACGAGCCACCTCACCAACAATCTGACAATGATTGAATACACTGCGGCCCAGGGTAGTTCCATTAGCTGTTTCAAATGTTTTCGCGGGACAGTCCGTGTAGTCAACAACAGCCTTTGTATCTGTAGATCCATGTCGTGGCTTGAGCATCCAACTCTCCCTCAGTTGCAACTGACACAATAGCGCCATCAGTCAACTTTTACAGCCTTGATTCTCCCCCAGGTTCATCGCACTTTGCCGGAAACGCTGCTTTGATCATCTGGAAGAAATAGTCGTTATCTACGTCCTGGTGGGAGACTATTGCGCTGGCCCTGGCCAACCAGATGAGCAAGGCTGCAGGAACGACTGTGAATGACCTGCTGATTCACCCCTTCTTCAGGGGCAAAGCCACAATTCAAGACCAGTCCGACAGCCCTAATCTGCGTGCTACCTGCTGGGCTCATCTACAAACCCACACCACTCTTGAGTAAGAGACAGTTAGTTACGCGAAGAAAGGCGTCAGTCGCCACTGATTTTCGACAAACTGTCTGGCGGGCAATGGATATTGACCGGGGATTGGACAGAAGCGGGTAGAATCCCCCAGTTCTGTGGTGTGGTGCAGGTTCCGCAGATATTAGAAATCCAGATTTTGCCCAAGGCATTTCCCCATCAAACACCCAAGCAGCAGCGCATAAGTTATAGTCATCTCCGGTTGTGAAAGAGCATGCAGGTTAGACTTGGACATGGCGTATCATTCCTCTGTTGGTTGTGATCGTCGCGGTGATCAACCAACAGGATACGCAGCGTTTCAGAGCGTCAGGCTTGTGACGTATTGGATGTATGCCGTAACAGCATGCGTGCTGCCCGCAGCCGGTACTACTTCTGCGGGCCACCCAACCCATACCGACGCAAGCGCATCAAGACCGCGCAGCCCAAGGCCCTGAGCACGCAAGAACGCGAGCACGTCAAAGAGCCGCTTGGTAGCGACGAGTACGCTAACCAGCCGCCCGTTCAGGTGTATTACCACCTGCTGCAACAGAGTATTTATCTGTGCTCTATCAGCACCATGCACCGCATACTGCGCGAGGCGGAAATGAACGGCGAGCGCCGTCAACAGCGCCCTGGTTGTGCACAGCCCGTACCACGGCTTCAGGCTACCGGCCCCGACCAGGTCTGGAGCTGGGACACCGCCAAACTGGCCACCCAAAAGCGGGGAGAATACCTCTCGCTGTATGTGGTCATGGATTTGTACAGCCGCTATATCGTGGCCTGGATGCTCTAGCGCAAGGAAAACAGCGCGCTATCGAGCCAGCTGATTGCCCAAGCCCATGAGCGCTATGACATCGAGCCCAAGACACTGACTCTGCATCAGGATCGTGGAGCGCCGATGACTACGCGCTGTTACCTGGATTTGCTTGGTGAGCTGGCAATCACTGCCAGCCACAGTCGTCCACGTGTCAGCAACGATAACGCTTTCAGGGAGGCTCAGTTCAAAACCGTGAAATACCAGCCTGACTATCCGCGGCGATTCGATAACTACCAGCACGCCATGCGTTGGTGTGAGGACTACGTCAACTGGTACAACAATGACCATCACCACAGCGCCTTGGGCGGCTTCACACCGCAGCAGGTATTTACCGGAGAGTACATCGACATCGCCAAGGTGCGGCAGGCTACGCTCGATCAGGCTTTTGCCAAGCACCCCGAGCGCTTCAGCCGAGGGCACCCCACTGTGAGGATGCCGCCACTGGAGGCTTGCATCAACCCGGTGCCGGAAGACGCCGATCAGGAAACCATTGAAAAAGGAGTCAATTTCCCGACCCTGCCACGGGCTATTGAAAAGCAATTTAATCTTTAAAGAACTGGTTCAGATAAGGCTGACATGTTCCGGAGCAGACTTCATGCGAAGGTGTTCCAGCGGTGCTGAAAGCACCATAAAACTGTAAGCCTCATGATCTCCAGACACTCCGTTGCTGTCATTGTAAAACATTCGGACTTTACCAATATCGTGCAACAACCCTCCTATGAATGCGACCTATGTTGTTCTCATACCCAGTTAAGGGAACGGCAACTGGATTGCAAAGCCGTTGCCGTAGGTAAAAATCACAATAGGCCAATATCGCGCTGCACCACATCCAACCAGCTGAAAATGAATACCGGCTTTCCAAGGGGAGTAGTCACGATTTGGTCACGTCTTGGTCACAGAGTGAAAATCACTCGCAGGCCAACATCATGAAACCAAACCTGAAAAACGAAAAAAGCCCTTAGCTTTCAACAAGCTAAGGGCTTTCTGATATGGCGCAGTGGACGGGACTCGAACCCGCGACCCCCGGCGTGACAGGCCGGTATTCTAACCAACTGAACTACCACTGCGCGTAC
>Ga0172382_10005806_pt1 | contig 18222 bp, 19 predicted proteins | sample Leawel138RmetaG_FD_122245 | JGI IMG/M metagenome (GOLD analysis project Ga0172382, IMG submission 122245) | Leachate microbial communities from a municipal landfill in Southern Ontario, Canada - Leachate well 138R metaG | ecosystem: Engineered > Solid waste > Landfill > Unclassified | place...
GGCGTGGTCAGCAGGCCGAGCCGGGTGGTGGCGCCGACCAGGGTGAAGGGCTGCAGCTCGATGCGCACGGTGCGCGCGGCGGGGCCTTCGCCGATCACCAGATCGAGGGCGAAATCCTCGAGCGCCGGGTAGAGCACCTCCTCGACCTGGGGCGACAGCCGGTGGATCTCGTCGATGAACAGCACGTCGCGCGGCTCGAGATTGGTCAGGATCGCGGCCAGATCGCCCGCCCGCGCCAGCACCGGGCCCGAGGTCATGCGGAACCCCACCCCCAGTTCGCGCGCGACGATCTGCGCCAGCGTGGTCTTGCCGAGGCCCGGCGGCCCGTGGAACAGCGTGTGATCCATCGCCACCCCGCGGCGGCGGGCGCTCTCGATGAAGATGCGCAGATTGGCGCGGGCCTCGGCCTGGCCGGTGAACTCGTCCAGCGACTGCGGGCGCAGGGCGCGGTCGGCATCCTCGGGCTGCGGGTCGGGACGCAGGATCGGGTCGGGTTGGGTCACCAGGCGCACCACATCAGGCCGGGACGGGGGCTTCGCCCCCCGGCGCTGGCGCGCCTCCCCCCAGAGTATTTGTGCAAGGATGAAGGGCGCTTCATTGCGTCACCTCGGCGCCAGGCGCTTCAGCGCCGTGCGGATCAGGTCGGGGGTGGCGCTGTCGGGGGCCTCGCCCTGCGCCTCGGCCACCGCCGCCGCCGCATCGGACGGGCCCCAGCCCAAATTGACCAGCGCCGAGAGCGCGTCGGCGGCCGCGGTGGCCGCAGGGTCGGGCGCGGGGGTGCGTCTGCGGCGCGGCGGGGCGGCGGGTTCCTCGACCAGCGCCTCCCCCCCGTCCGCCCCCTCCGCCATCGCCGCGCGGCCGGCCATCGCCATGACCGAGGGCGCCCGGTCCTTGAGGTCGAGCACCACCCTTTGCGCGGTCTTGGGCCCAACGCCTTTGGCCCGCGCCACCGCGGACCAGTCGCCCAGCGCGATCGCCCGCGACAGCCCGTCCGCGCCCAGCGTCCCGAGGATCGCCAGCGACGCCTTGGCCCCCACCCCCTGCACGCCGACCAGCAGCCGGTGCCATTCCTTCTCGGCCAGGGTCAGGAAGCCGATCAGCTGCACGAGGTCCTGCCGCACGATCATGTCGGTATAGAGCGCCACCGCCTCGCCCGGGCCCGGCAGGCGGGCGAGGACGCGGTCGCTCACATGGACCACATAGCCCACGCCGCGCACCTCGATCAGGACGTGGTCCGGCCCCTTGTAATCCACCACGCCCGAAAGCCGGCCGATCATGCCGCCCCCGCGCGCGACAGGGCCCGGGCCAGATGCCCCGCCGATTGCAGGTGATGCGCGTGGCAGATGGCGATGGCGAGCGCGTCGGCCGCATCCGCCCCGGCAAGCTGCACACCCGGCAGGTGCAGGCGGACCATATGCGCCACCTGCTCCTTCTGGGCATGGCCGACGCCGACCACCGCCTTCTTCACCGCGTTGGGCGCATATTCCCCCACCGCGAGCCCGGCCTGCGCCGGCACCAGCAGCGCGATGGCGCGCGCCTGGCCCAGTTTCAGCGTGCCGGCGGCGTCCTTGTTCACGAAGGTTTCCTCGACCGCGGCGGCATCGGGCAGCCACAGCGCCAGCACTTCGGAAAGCTGGTCATGGAGCGACAGCAGCCGCTCGGCCAGACTCGCGCCGGCGGAACGGCAGATGCCGTTCGCGACATGGGTGATTCGCGATCCCTCGACCGAAATCACGCCCCAGCCCATGTTGCGCAACCCCGGATCGACCCCCAGAACCCGCATGACCGCCCCTGCCTTGTATCCTTGTTGCAACAGCTAGCACAAAGCACGAACGCAGGCCAAGCGCCATTTCGCCGCCGCCACCGTGGCCGGCACCCCGATGATACCGCAACCAGCCTTCGGCGGCGACGGTCGCCGCTGCAAATGCGACATCGCGGGCGCCGGAAAACCGCGGCGCACACGGGGCCGTGAAAACCCGCACCAGACATGCGGAAAACGCATGTCCACCATGCATTTTCCGGCTCTGGCCGCGGGCCTCGCGCCGGCCTATCTGCGCCGTGTCGGACCACCTCGCCGCAATGCAGCGGCCCCGGCACAGGAGTATCGCCATGGCCAGCATCGACACCACCCGCCCCTTCGTCGCCGAGCCCCGGTTTCCGCTCGGCCGCATCGTCGCCACCCTCGTCCAGGGCGTGCAATCGTGGAACGATGCGCGCGCCACCCGCGCGACCCTGTCGCGGCTGAGCGAACATGAATTGCGCGACATCGGCCTGACCCGTGGCGACATCGACATGATCGGCCGTCAGGACCCGCGCCGCTGAGCGCCCGTCCTTCGGACAAGCGGAAGGCCGCGCCGGGACACCGGCGCGGCCTTTCCGTTTCCGGGTCCGTTTCCGGGCCCCGGGTCTTGCAGCCCGGCGCCGCTCAGCCGCGCAGCGCGGCGAGGGCGGCCATGGCCCAGCCGGCCGCCGTCTCGGTCACCGCCTCGGGCTGGAGCAGCCAGGCCACGCTCTGCTGCGCGAGATTGCCCTGCGCGAGCGCATCGACCCGGGCCTGATAGTCGGCGGCACCGAGGGCCGCGAACATCCACAGCTTGAAGCCGAACGCCAGCACCGCGAGCAGCAGCAGCGCCCGGAACGGAAAGCGCGGCAGCGCCCGGCGCGGATATTCGACCACGAGACCATCGGGCCCCACCCTGCGGCGCGACCCGTTGGCGCGCATCCGGCGGTGCTTGCGCTCGAGCTGACGCAGCCTGCGGCCGAAGCTCTGGTCGATGACGGGAATGGCAGACATCCAGTGAACCCTGTGCAAGGCCCCCACCTTACATTGGCCACAATCCGGACCAATCATGGCGGAATTGTGGCAAATACGGCCAAGGCGTCACAGTCGGGTCATCACCAGGGTGGTCCAGTCACCAATGTCCTCGCGTTCCTGAAGATTGAACCCGGATCGTGCATAGACCGCCGCCACATCCGCGCCTTGTTCGACCAGAATCCCCGAGAGAATCACCACGCCCCCCGGCGCGACACGGGCGGCCATGTCCGGGGCCAGCGCGATCAGCGGCCCCTTGAGGATATTGGCGAACACCAGATCGAAGGGCGCGCGCGCGGCGATGTCCGGGTGGTCGAACCCCGCGGCCTCGAGGCAGAGGATGCGGCCGGCCAGCCCGTTCGCGGCCGCATTGGCCTGCGCCACCTCGACCGCGACCGGGTCGATGTCGCTGGCCAGCACCTCGCCCGGCCAGACCCGCGCCGCCGCCATCGCCAGAACCGCGGTTCCCGCGCCGATATCGGCCACGCGCCGGCGGGTCTCGCCCCGCGCCACCATGCGTTCGAGCGCGCGCAGGCAGCCCAGCGTGGTGCCGTGATGCCCGGTGCCGAAGGCCATCGCCGCCTCGATCAGCAGCGGCTCCGCCCCTTCGGGCACCTTGTCGGCATCATGGCTGCCATGGACGAAGAACCGCCCGGCCACCACCGGCGACAGTTCGCGGCGCACATGGGCCACCCAGTCGATATCCGGCACCTCGCTGACCGCGAACGGCCGTGCCCCATGGGCGGCGGCCAGCAGGTCGAGCGCGACCCCGTCGGGCAGGTCCTCGAAATGGGCGCCGATCTCCCAGAGGCCCGAGCCGTCCTCGATCTCGGTCACCCCCACCGCATAGGGCGCGGGCTCGAGTTCCTCGAGCGCCGCGGCCAGGGCTTCGGCCGGTGCCTGTCCCGGTGCGGTCGTCATGGCGGCATGGACGGGCATGGGCTCTCCCTCAGAGGCGCGACAGGATGATGCCGAGCACGATCAGCCCGGCGGCGAGGCCCTTCATCCTGTCCATGCGCTCGCCGAAGGCAAGCCAGCCGATCAGCACCGCGAACAGGATCGAGGTCTCGCGCAGCGCCGCCACCACCGCGATCGGCGCCACGGTCATCGCCCAGATCGACACCGCATAGGCGCCGTAGGAGGCCGCCGCCGCGGCGATCCCCTGCGCCCAGGCGCGGGTGTTGCGGGGGATGACCTGCCGCCCCCGCCAGGCCACGGTGCCGAGCGAGAAGATGATGCCGTCGACCACGAACACCCAGGCGACATAGGCCACCGCATCGCCGGCGATCCGCGCCCCGATCCCGTCGATCAGCGTGTAGGAGGCGGTCGCGGCGGCCGAGCCCAGCGCGAAGGGCAGCAGCCGGCGCTCCTCGCCGCCGGTGAACACCCCGCGCGCCATCAGCAGGATGCCGAGGCCCAGCATCAGGATGCCGCCATACTGGCCGAGGCTCACCTCGTCGGGCAGCAGGAAGGCGCCGGCCACGGCCACCGCCATCGGCGCGGCGCCGCGGGCGATCGGGTAGACCCGGCTCAGGTCGCCGCGGTCATAGGCGAAGGTCAGGAACGACTTGTAGGCGAAATGCGTGCAGCCGGCGGCGATCACCCAGGGCCAGGCGGCCGGCGCGATCGCCGGCAGCGACAGGGCGATCGGCAGGCCGATGACGATCTCGCCGATCGACATGATGACCATGGCGCCGATCCGGCTCGCCCCGACCTTGATGAGCGCGTTCCACATCGCATGGAGCAGCGCCGCACCAAGGACGGCGAGCAGGACCGCGAGGCTCACAGCAGGAAGCCTCCGGCACCCTCGTGCCGCAGGAGCGCGATCTTGGTCTCGACCCCGGCGCCGCCGGAATAGCCGCCGGTGCCATGGGCGCCGAGCACCCGGTGGCAGGGCACGATCAGCGGCAGCGGATTGGCGCCGCAGCCCTGCCCCGCGGCCTGGGCGCTGACGCCCAGATCACGGGCGATCTCGCCATAGGTCCGGGTCTCGCCGAACGGGATCGCCAGCATCGCCGCGCGCATTCCGGCGGCAAAGCCGGTCGCGGGCTCGAGCGGCAGGTCGAACGCCTGCCGCGTGCCCGCGAACCATTCCACCACCTGCGCCAGCGCCGCGCGCAGCAGCGGGGTCTCGGGCGGCGGGGCACGGCGCCATTCGGCGGCGGTCAGCAGGCCCTCCCGCTCGGTCAGGCGGAACGGCCCGAGCGGGGTGAGGATGCCGGCGGTATGCGCCGCCGCCGTCACCGCGCCGTCACCGCGCCGCCAGCGCCGCGTCGCAGCGCGCGCAGGTGCCGGGATGGGCGTGGGTGCCGACATCGGGCAGGATCTGCCAGCAGCGTTCGCATTTCGCGCCCGCGGCACGGGCAAAGACCACCGCCACCCCGGGCACGTCCGGCAGCGCGAAGGCGCCGTCCGGTGCCGGATCGGTGCTGACCGTCAGGGCCGAGGTGATGCAGATGCCGGCGAAATCGACGCTGCCGAGCAGCGCCGCGGTGTCGCCGTCGACATGCACCACCGGCGCGGCCTCGAGGCTGGCGCCGATGACCTTGGCGACCCGCTGCACCTCGAGCGCGCCGGTCACGACGCGGCGCGCCGCCCGCACCCGCTCCCATTTCGCCGCCAGCGCCGGATCGGCCCAGCCGGCCGGGGTGTCGGGAAAGTCGGTCAGGTGGATCGAGGAATCCGGGCCCGGGAACCGCTCGAGCCACGCCTCCTCCATGGTGAAGGCGAGGATCGGCGCCAGCCAGCGCGTGACCCGGTGGAACAGCAGGTCCAGCACCGTGCGCGCGGCGCGGCGGCGGGGGCTGTCGCCGTCGCAATAGAGCACGTCCTTGCGGATGTCGAAATAGAAGGCCGAGAGGTCCGAGGTCGCGAATTCGAACACCAGCTTGAACACGTTCTGGAAATCGAAGGCCCGATACCCCGCGCGCAGTTGCGCGTCGAGTTCCGCCAGCCGGTGCAGCATCAGCCGCTCGAGCTCCGGCATCTCGGCCGCATCCACCCGGTCGGATTCCCGGAAATCGGCCAGCGATCCCAGCAGGAACCGCAGGGTGTTGCGCAGCCGGCGGTAACTGTCGGCGGCGCCTTTCAGGATCTCGGGGCCGATGCGCTGGTCGGCGGTGTAATCGGCCTGCGCCACCCAGAGCCGCAGGATATCGGCGCCATACTGGTCGATCACCTCCTGCGGGGCGGTGATGTTGCCCAGCGACTTGGACATCTTCATGCCGTTGGCATCGAGCGTGAAGCCGTGGGTCACCACGTTGCGGTAGGGCGCCCGCCCGCGGGTGGCGCAGGCCTGCAGCATCGACGAATGGAACCAGCCGCGATGCTGGTCGGTGCCTTCCAGGTAGACATCGGCAATCCCGTCCGGCGCCCCGTCCGGCCGGTCGCGCAGCACGAAGGCATGGGTCGAGCCCGAGTCGAACCACACGTCGAGCACGTCGAAGACCTGATCGTATGCCTCGGGGTCGGCCAGCCCGGCCAGCACCTGCTCCTTGAAGCCGGGCGCATACCAGACATCGGCACCGCCGGCCTCGAAGGCGGCGACGATGCGGGCGTTCACCTCGGGGTTCTTCAGCAGGAAATCCGCCGCGCCGGGCTGTGCGCCCTTCCGCGTGAAGCAGACCAGCGGCACCCCCCAGGCGCGCTGGCGGCTCAGCACCCAGTCGGGGCGGGTCTCCATCATCGCATGCAGGCGGTTCTTCCCCGAAGGCGGGGTGAAGGTGACCAGCTCCTCGATCGAGGTCAGCGCGCGGGCGCGGATCGTGTCGCCATATTGCCCGAGCCCGTCGTCGAGCGGCCGGTCGATGGCCGCGAACCATTGCGGGGTGTTGCGGAAGATCACCGGCGCCTTGGAGCGCCAGCTATGCGGGTAGGAATGCCTGATCTTCCCCTTGGCCAGCAGCGCCCCGGCCCGGGCCAGCGCCTTGATGTTGCTGACATTGGCCGGGCCTTCCTTGCCCTCCGGGGTGATGACATGCTCGCCGCCGAAGATCGGCAGGTCGGCGCGATAGCTGCCGTCCGGGCCGACGTTGTGGGTCATGGGCAGGCCGTATTTCAGGCCCATCTGGTAGTCGTCATCGCCATGGCTGGGGGCAGTATGGACAAAGCCGGTGCCGGCATCCTCGGTCACATGGGCGCCGGCGACCATCGGCACGTCATAGTCCCATTCGCCGTTGCCATCCGCGATGCCGCGGTAGGGATGGGCGAGGGTGAGGGCTCCGAGTTCCTCCGCCGTCACCTCGCGCAGCCGGGTCAACGTCGCGATCTTCGCCGCGGTCCTGACGTTTTCCGACAGCGCATCGGCCAGAAGCAGCAATTCGCCGGCGCGCACTTGCGAATTCTCGACCTCGAGCGAATCCACCCGGTAAAGCCCGTAGCCGACCGCCGGATTCCAGGCCACGGCGCGGTTCTGGGGAATGGTCCAGGGCGTCGTGGTCCAGATGACGACCGAGGCGCCCCCGGCCGCGCCGGCCACCACCGGAAACCGCACCCAGACCTGATGCGAGGTGATGTCGTGATATTCCACCTCGGCCTCGGCCAGCGCGGTCTTTTCCACCGGCGACCACATCACCGGCTTGGAGCCCAGATAGAGCGCCCCGTCCATCAGCAGCTTGAGGAAATCCTCGGCGATCACCGCCTCGGCGTGGAAATCCATGGTCAGGTAGGGATCGTCCCAGTTGCCGGTGATGCCGAGGCGCTTGAACTCCTCGCGCTGCACGTCGATCCAGTGCTCGGCGAAATGGCGGCATTCCTGGCGGAAGGCGACGATATCGACCGCGTCCTTGTCGAGGCCCTTCGCGCGATACTGCTCCTCGATCTTCCACTCGATCGGCAGGCCGTGGCAGTCCCAGCCCGGCACATAGCGCGAATCGAAGCCCATCATCTGATGCGAGCGCACGATGATGTCCTTGATGATCTTGTTGAGCGCGTGGCCGATATGCAGATGCCCGTTGGCGTAGGGGGGGCCGTCATGGAGGACGAAGGGCACGCGCCCGGCGCCGCTCGCGCGCAGGCGGGCATAGACGCCGAGCTCCTCCCAGCGGGCCAGCCAGCCCGGCTCGCGCGCGGGGAGGCCGGCGCGCATGGGGAAATCGGTGCGCGGCAGGTTCAGCGTGTCGCGATAGTCGTGCAGGGCGGTGTCGGCAGGCATGGATGCGGTTCCCGGGCAGGAGGTCTCGGATCGGGGCGGTGCGGGCAGCCGGCACCTTGGCCCGGCACCCTGACCGTCAGGGCGCCGGGTGGATAATTCGCCGCGCGCTGAAGCACCATCCCGCCACCCGCCGGCTTATAGGCAGGCGAAAACGGCGGGTAAAGTCCCCGGCGCCGCGAGCGCCGCGATCCGGGCGAGCACGGACGGCATCCGGGCCGGCCCGCGCGACGATTGCCGCCGGCAGGGCCGCCACCCGCACCGCCGTCACCCGCGAGGCGGCGCGGCCGCAGCGGCAAGCCACGGGGCCGGCACGGACCGCCTCGCCGGCAGCCCGCACCACCGTCACCCGCGAGGCGGCGCAGCCGCCGCGGCAAGCCAACTGGCCCGGGCCCTGGATGGATTCGCCTGCGGCTCGCACTGACCGCAATCCCCGCGACACAAGCACGAGTCCGGCTCCGGGTCCGCGATCCGGTCGTTTCGCGATCCGGCTCGGTGTCCAAATTTCGAGAAATTTGGAGCCCCAGATCATTGAAAAATCGTTGATATTCCCGGGCGATCCGCATGATTTCCGGTCGGTGTGACATGGAGGCCCCGGCCGGCCCTCACTCCCCGCTGCCGAACAGCCCCCTGAGCGCCCGGGCCGAGAGCGCCGCCACTCCCGGGCGCGGGCGGGTGCCGAACGGCAGCGGCCGGCAGACCTCCATCGCCGCGACCCCGGCGCGCACGGTCAGGGCGCCGTTCGCCGCCCCCTCGCCGAAGCGGCGCGACAGTTTCGACAGCACCGATCCCCCCGCCAGCGGCGCGAGCAGGTCGTCGCCCATCGCCAGCGCCCCGGCGGCGGCCAGATGCAGCAGCACCCGGCGCACCAGCCGCCACGAGCCCAGCAGCCCGCCGCGCCCGCCATAGACCTGCGCCAGCGCCCGCACCATGCGCAGGTTCACCCACAGCACCGCCAGCACGTCGAGCAGCGCCAGCGGCACCACCGCGGTGAGCAGCGCCACCTGCCGGGCCGCGGCCTCGATCTCGCGCTCGGCCAGCCGGTCGAGGGGCGCAAGCAGCGCGGTCTCGGCCAGGGCCAGCGCGCCCTCGGCATCGTGCTGGTCGGGCAGCGCCGCGCGGACCCGGGCGCGGGCGGCCGCCAGTTCCTCGCGCCCGGCATAGAGCCCCGCGACCTCGGCCGCCACCGCGCGGCCGAGCGCGGCATCGCCGCCCGCGAGCGCCGCCGCCGCCCGGCGCTGGAGGCCCCCGAGCCGGGCGAGGCGCAGGAAGCCCGCCGCTTCGCGCAAAGCCAGCGCCAGCGCCAGCACCGCCAGCGCGAGTGCGAGCGCCGCCGCCAGCCAGCCCAGCACCGGCACCCTTGCGATGAGCGCGTTCACCCAGTCCCAGGCGGCCAGCGACAGCACGAGGACCAGCAGCGCCGAGGCCACCGCCCAGAACGCCCGCGCGAGCCGCCCCGGCCGCCGCGCGAGCCCCGCCGCGGCCCGCGCCATCGCCGGGGGCGGGCCTTCGGCGGCATCCACCGGCGGCGCCTCGGCCGGGGCGGGCGGGGCGCGGTCGCCCAGATCGAGGATCAGCGGCGGCCGGTCGTCCCGGCCTTCGTCGCGTCCTTCTTCATCCCCGGTCATCGCAGCAGGTCCCCGATCAGGAATTCCGCCGCCCGGTCGAGGCGGATATGCGGCAGCCCCTCGCCGGGGCGCAGGGTCAGCGGCGCGGGGGCGAAACCGGCCATGGCATGCGCGCGGCCCGGCCAGTCGGCCGCGCCCTCGCGGGCGGGGACAAGCAGGCGGCGCGGGTCCTCGGGCAGGTCGCCCGGGTGGAAGGCCACCTGCCGCCCGCTGCCCTCGAGCCGCCCGCGCACCACCGGCAGCAGCTCGCCGTCGCGGCGCAGCTCGTCCTCGACCGTGGTGCGCAGCGCGGCGATCGCCATGGCGGCGGTGCGGGCGCCGGCGAAATCGGCGCGGTCGCGGGCCTCGCGCAGCAGCGCCTCGGTCAGGGCGACAAGGCGGGGGTGCTGGCTGTGGTGGAGATGGTCGGCCTTGGTCGCGGCCAGCAGCACCCGGCCGATGCGCCGCATCCCGACCATGCGCGCCAGCCAGGCGCTGCGCCCGGGGCGGAAGGCCGCCATCAGCCCGGCCATGGTGCGGCGCAGGTCCTCGAAGGCCGCCGGCCCGGCGGCGAGCGCGCCCAGCACGTCGACCAGCACCACCTGCCGGTCGATCCGGGCGAAGTGATCGCGAAAGAACGGGGTGACGATCCGGGCGCGATAGGCGTCGTAGCGGCGCGCGCATTCGCGCCAGAGCGAGCGGCGCCCGGCCCCCGGCACATCGGGCAGCGGCGCGAAGGTCAGCGCGGGCGAGCCCTCGAGATCGCCGGGCATCAGGAACCGCCCCGGCGAGCAGTCCGAGAACCCCGCCGCCCGCGCCGCCCGCAGATGCGCGGCCCAGGCCCGGGCCAGCCTTTCGGCCACGACCGGATCGAAGGGCGCGGCCGGATCGGTGGCGGCCAGCGCGGCAAGATAGTCCCCGGCCCCCGGCCGCCCCGGCAGGAGGGCCAGCATCCCGGCCGACCAGTCGGCGAAGCCGCGCTCCATCAGCGCGAGGTCGAGCAGCCACTCGCCGGGATAGTCGACGATATCGAGATGCAGCCGCCGCGCCCCGCGCCAGAGCCCGGAAATCCCGCGCGGGGCAAGGCGGAACGACAGCCGCAGCTGGCTGATGCGGCTGGTGCCCTCGGGCCATGCGGGTTCGGGCCCGGTCAGCCGGGCGAGATGCTCCTCATAAGCGAAGCGGGCCACGGTATCGTCGGGCTGCGGCTGCAGCCAGGCGGCCTCGATGGTGCCGTCGGCGGCGGCGAGCAGCTGCGGCATCCGCCCGCGGTCCATGAGATTGGCGACCAGCGAGGTGATGAACACCGTCTTGCCGGCCCGCGACAGCCCGGTGACGCCAAGCCGCACCACCGGATCGGCAAGGCCGAGCTGGCTGCCCAGCCCCTCGCCCAGATCGCCGATCCACCTGCCCGCACCCACCCGTCACCCCGCTCCCTGTCCGGGCGAAGATAGGGGGCGCGCGCGGGGATGTGTAGGGTGTGCCGCAGGGGGGGCGGGGGGAGCGCGGAATGGGGCGCGGGCGCCTCTCGCCGTCATTGTGGGCCGCCGGCGGATCCATCCATGCCGGGCAGGTGGATTGCCACGGCGCCTTCGGCGCCTCGCAATGACGGGAAAACGGCCTGCCGTCTCGCCCCGGGCCGGATCAGCGGGGCACCGCCCCGCCCGGCCCGCCGCCCGGAGCGCGAGCGGAGGGCGGGAAGCTGTCCGCCCGCGCATCGCTCAGGGCACGGCCAGAGCCCGCCCGGCGGGCGCGAGTAGCGCCCGCCCCCCGCAGGGCGGGCGCTGGCCGTGCGCTTGGCGCACGGCCGGTTCTGGCTGACAAGGCGGTGAGCGGCGCGAGGCGATGGCCTCGCGCCGGCCGGGCTGTGTCCCCCGTCATTGCGAGGCGGCGCAGCCGCCGTGGCAATCCACACGTCCGGGCCAGGGATTGCTGCGGCCCCCAATGACAGCGCGAGGCCCCCGCCCGCCTTACCCCCCCGCAGCCCCGAGGGCGCGCACCTGCGTCCAGAGCGCCTCGAGCTCGGGGTCGTGGAGCCCGAGCCGCGCCAGTGCCGCCACGGTCTCGCCCAGATAGTCGGCATTGGCGCCGCGGGCGCCGCGGGCGCGGGCGATGCGGCCGGCCTGTTCGGCGGGTGTCAGCGGGCAGTAATGCGCATGGCTGCGGTCGATCACATAGGCAAGGGCGCGGACCTCGCCGCCGCCGTGCAGGGCCAGCGGTAGTTCGTGCTCGCGATAGCCCGAGGCGTTCAGCTCGCGCGCCCGGAGCGCGGCCAGCACCGTATCGCGCCCCGCTTCGGGCAGGCGCAGGGCGAGGCCGTCGCACCAGCCGGCCTCGTCCCGGTCGAGCGCGAGGACAAGGCCCGGCGCCGTGGCGCTGCCGCGGTAGGAGGTCGAGAGCATGCAGAAGCTGCGCCGCCAGCCATGCAGCCGCGCCGGCACGATCCCGGCCGGCTCGAAGCCCGGGCTCCACAGCAGCGAGCCGTAACCGAACACCCACATCGTCCGCGAAACCATCCCTGCCGCCGCCCGGGGCGCTGGTCCGGCCCCGCGCCCGGTTGTAGGGAAAAGCCGGCGGGTAACAAGGGGGCCGGCATGATCCGGGCAGGGGCGCAGGATTGCGGGATGCGGATGGCGGGCGCCGGGCGATGATCCGGGCGCTGACCATCGCCACGGTGGGGCTGGCGGCGCTCTGGGCCGGCTGGTGGTTCGTCGCCGCCCATGCCGCCGGGCGGGCGGTCGAGGGGCTGGTGGCCGGGCTGCGCGCCGACGGCTGGGAGGTCGGGTGGAACGACATCGGCACCGCCGGCTTCCCCTCGCGCATCGACACCACCGCCCGGGATCTGGTGCTGAGCGATCCCTCGGGCGCCGTCACCTGGGAGATGCCGCGGCTGCAGGCCTTCGCGCTCTCCTACCGGCCCAACGAGATCATCCTCGCCTGGCCGCCGGTGCAGGAGATCGCCCTGCCCGGCCAGCGGCTCACGCTGGCGGCCGATGCGCTCATGGCCTCGGCCCGGGTCGGGATCGCCACCGACCTGCCGCTCGAGACCATCACCGTCCAGAGCGGCCTTGTCACCCTTGCCTCGGATGCCGGCTGGCGCATCGGCGCGAGCCGGCTGCTCGCCGCCCTGCGCCGGACCCCGGCCGCGGCGGGCGGGGAGGCGCCGCCGGGCAGCTACGACCTGTTCGCCGAGCTGCGCGAGCTGACCCTGCCCGCCCTGCCCGGGGCGCCGGCCGGGCCGGGCGCGGCCGGGGAGCTGCGGCTCGATGCCGGGCTGGTGCTCGACCAACCGCTGGCGCGCGGCGCCGCGCCGCAGCTCGAGGCGATCAGCCTGCGCAGCCTGCGCGCCGACTGGGGCAGCGCCTCGCTCGCGCTTTCGGGCGAGGTGACGGCGGATGCGCAGGGCTTCGCGCAGGGCACGGCCGAGCTCGAGCTGCGCAACTGGCCGCTGCTGCTGGAGATGGCGCAGCAGGCGGGGGTGGTCGGCGCCGAGGAGGCCGCGCGGCTGCACGGCATGCTCGATTTCGCCGCGCATGGCGATGCCACGCTGACCGCGCCGCTTGGCCTTGCGGGCGGAATGGTGCTGCTGGGCGGGCTGGTCCCGCTCGGGCCGGCGCCGCGGCTCCGGAACTAGCGGCAGTAGGCGCCGGCACGATAGCGTGCGGTGTCGAAGTGGAAATGGTCGCGATGCGCGGCATTGGCGGCCGGGCCGAGCACGGTGCCGAAGATGCCGCAGGCGCCGCGATGCATCTCGCGCAGGGCGCGGTGGCCCCAGTCGGCCAGCACCGTGAGGCGGCTGCCGTCGCGCAGCACGAAGCCGGTCACGTCGATCGCATGGCCCTTCGCATGTTCCGACAGCCGCGCCCCGGCGACGTTGTTGCGGCCGCGGCAGGAATAGCCGCCGGCGAGTTCGAGCCGGGCAAGGCCGCCGCCCTGGCCGCCGATCTGCGGATTGGCCACTCGCTCGACCCAGGTGGCGAAGGCGCTGGCGGTGCGGCAGTCGACGGTCACCGCCGGCGAGACCGGGATGCCGCCCACGGCCCGCAGCTCGACCGCATCCTCGACCCCGCAGGCGCCCGGCCCCGGCACATGGCCGAGCGTGCGCCCCGACAGGATCGCCACCCCGCAGAGCCCCGAGCCCTGCACCAGCGGCCGCGCATTCCCCCGCACCGTGGCGGCAGGTGCCGCCGCCGCGACCACGCGCGCGAAATCGGCGCGGCGCTGCACCGGCAGCACCGCCTGCGCCACCGCGAGCGGGCTGAGCCCGGCCAGCACCCCGGGCGGCGCGTGGCGGGTGTCGATCACCGGCACTTGCACCGCCGCCGCCCAGGCCATCACCGCCGCGGGCCGCGGCTGCGGGCGGCCGGGGGCCTCGGGGAGATCGGGGGTCTCGGGGGCCCGGGCCATCACCGCCGGCAGCGGCAGGGCAAAGAGATCGTCGAGCAGGCGCTCGGCATGGACAAGGCGGGCATGGGCGAGCGGCGCGCCCATGGTCGAGACCCGGCCCTCGAGCAGCCCCGGCGGCACCGCGAGCGGCGCCGAGGCGGCCAGCAGCGCGCCCCGGTCCTGTGCCGGCGGCGGCAGCACGGCAAGGCGCAGCGGAATGCCGATCCCGGCCCCTGCCCCGGCCCCTGCCCCGGGCCGTGCCGCCGGGCGCGGCGGGGCGGCGGCAAGGGCGGCCGGCGGCGCCTCGCCCCGGGCGAGCGGGCGCAGGGGCGCCTCGGGCAGCGGCCGGGCCTCGGGGCGCAGGCCGGGCGCCCCTTCGGCCCCGGCTCCGCCCGCCAGCGCCGCCGCACAGGCCAGCGCCAGCAGTCCCCCGAGCGCCCGCGCCCTCATGTCCCCGCCCCGGTGCCGCCGGCGCGGCCGAAGTCGGGCGCGGCGGTGTCCTGCCCGGCCTCGATGATGCCCTGGCGGATCGCGCGGGTGCGGGTGAAATAGCTGAACAGCAGCTCGCCGTCGCCCATGCGGATCGCGCGTTGCAGGGCGAACAGCTCCTCGGTGAAGCGCCCGAGCACGTCGAGCGTCGCCTCGCGGTTGGTCAGGAACACGTCGCGCCACATGGTCGGGTCGCTGGCGGCGATGCGGGTGAAGTCGCGAAAGCCCGAGGCGGAATACTTGATGATCTCGGTATCCGAGACCCGGCGCAGATGCTCGGCCACGCCGACCATCGTATAGGCGATCAGGTGCGGCGTATGGCTGGTGACGGCAAGCACGAGGTCGTGGTGCACCGCGTCCATCATGTCGACATCCGCCCCCAGCGCGCGCCAGTAGGCGGCCAGCTGCTCGACCGCCGCGGGCTCGGCCCCGTCGGGGACGATGATGCACCAGCGGTTGTCGAACAGGGTCGCAAAGCCCGAGCGCGGCCCGGAATGCTCGGTCCCGGCCAGCGGGTGGGCGGGGACGAAATGCACCCCTTCGGGGACATGCGGGGCGACCGCGGCGATCACCGCCTGCTTGACCGAGCCCACGTCGGTGAGGGTCGCGCCCGGCTTCAGATGCGGGGCGATCTCCTCCATCACCGCCGCCATCGCGCCCACCGGCACCGCGAGCACCACCAGATCGGCGCCGGCGACCGCCTCGGCCGCGGTCTCGAACACCTCGTCGACCAGGCCGATCTCGCGCGCGACGGCGCGGGTTTCGGCCGAGCGGGCATGGCCGGCGATCACGCTCGCCATGCCGGCGCGGCGCATCGCATGGGCCATGGAGCCCGCGATCAGCCCGAGCCCGACCAGCGCGACGCGCCCGTAGAGCGGCGGCGCCGGCGCCATCAGCGCAGGCCCCGGAACACGCCGATCTCGTGGACCACCCGGCGGCAGGACGCCTCGTCGCCCACGGTGATGCGCAGGCATTCGGGCAGGTGGTAGCTGCCGACCCGGCGGACGATGATGCCCTCGCTGCGCAGATGGGCGTCGCAGGCCATGGCCTCGGCCTCGTCGCGGAAGCGGGCGAGGACGAAATTGGCCTGCGAGGGATCGGCCGGCACATCCATCGCCGCGAGCGATTCGATCAGCCAGTCGCGCCACCTGGCGTTCTCGCGCTGGCAGCGGGCCAGCCAGTCCTCGTCGCGCACCGCGGCCTCGGCGGCGGCAAGCTGCGGCGAGCCGAGGTTGAACGGCCCCCGGATGCGGCCCAGCACCTCGACCACCGCCTGCGGCCCGTAGCCCCAGCCGACCCGCAGCCCGCCGAGGCCGTAGATCTTGGAGAAGGTGCGGGTCATGAAGACATTGTCGCGCCCGTCGATCAGTGCGGCGCCGGCGTCGTAGCCTTCGGCATATTCGGCATAGGCGCCGTCGAGCACCAGCAGCACCTGCGGCGGCAGCCCCTCGGCCAGACGGCGCAGCGCGGCCGCGTCGAGCATCGTCCCGGTCGGATTGGCCGGGTTGGCGATAAAGACCAGACGGGTGCGCCTGGTGCAGGCGGCAAGGATGGCATCGACATCGACGCGCCGCTCGTGCTCGGCCACCTGCACGGGGGTGGCGCCGGCGGCACGGGCGCTGATCGCATACATGAGGAAGCCGTGCTCGGTATGGATCACCTCGTCCTTGGGCCCGGCATAGGCCTGGCAGAGCAGGTGGATGATCTCGTCCGAACCGGCGCCGCAGATGATGCGGGCGGGGTCGAGCCCGTGGACCTCGCCGATCGCCTGGCGCAGCGCGGCATGGTCCGAGACCGGATAGCGGTTCAGGTCATGGACCGCGCGCAGGAACGCCTCGCGCGCCGCATCCGGGGTGCCGAGCGGATTTTCGTTCGAGGACAGCTTGATGACGCTGGTCCTGCCCGGAATCAGGCTCTCGCCGCCCTGATAGAGCGCGATGTCCATGATGCCGGGACGGGGGGTGATCCTGGGCATGTCGTCTCTCTCCTCGTCCGGGCTTCTAGCCCCGCGCCCGGCGACTTGCCAGCATGAAGCGGGCCGGAACGACAAACGCCCGCCGGAGCCCGGCGGGCGTCGTGTCGGTGTCGCCGCGGAACGGATCAGCGCGAGTAGAACTCGACCACGAGGTTGGGCTCCATCATCACCGGATAGGGCACGTCGGACAGTTGCGGCGTGCGGGTGAAGGTGGCGGTCATCTTCGAGTGATCGACATCCAGATAATCGGGCACGTCGCGCTCGGCCGAGGCGGCGGCCTCGAGCACCGAGACCAGTTGCCGCGACTTCTGCCGCACCTCGATCACGTCGCCTTCCTTGACGCGATAGGAGGGGATGTTCACCGACTTGCCGTTCACCAGCACATGGGCGTGGTTGACGAACTGGCGGGCGGCAAACACGGTCGGCACGAACTTGGCCCGGTAGACCACGGCATCGAGCCGGCGCTCGAGCAGGCCGATCAGGTTCTCGCCGGTGTCGCCCTTCACCCGCACCGCCTCGGTGTAGATGCGCTTGAACTGCTTTTCGGTGAGATCGCCGTAATAGCCCTTGAGCTTCTGCTTGGCGCGCAGCTGGGTGCCGTAGTCGGAAATCTTGGTGCGGCGCCGCTGGCCGTGCTGGCCGGGCGGATATTCGCGCTTGTTCACCGGGGACTTGGCACGTCCCCAGATGTTCTCGCCCATGCGGCGGTCGATCTTGTATTTGGCGCTCGTGCGTTTGGTCACGGCAGCTCTCCTTCAATGTCGCCATGCCCCGGGAGGGGGCCTTCGTGAAGGGCGTTGTCCTCTCGGCCCGAAAACCGCGACAGGCCGCCCCGGGGCAGCCGCCAACACCGTGGGCGCGGCTATAAGGGCTGGAGCGGGGGAGTCAAGGGCGGGGTCACGCCGCGCGCCATCACGTTCACCGGGCATTAACCGCAACCCGCCATTGTCGCGAGAGCACTGTTCCCATGCGTTCCGGCCTGTGGCAGACTGACGATGCCGACGATCCTGCGACTGAAGGGCCTGCGCGTGGTGATCTACCCCGGCGACCACAGGCCCTCGCATGTTCACGTCATTGGCGCGAAGGGAGAGGCCGTGTTCAACCTGAACTGCCCGCATGGCCCGGTCAAGTTGCGGGGTGCATATGGCCTCGCCCGCCCGGAGGCCGCGCGCATCGGGCGGGAACTCGGGGGGCATCTGGGCAGTCTCTGCTCGGACTGGAGCCGGATCCATGGCGATTTCTGAACGGGAATTCCACGACGCGACCGCAAGGACCGAGGCCCTGCGGCAGGCCGGTCATGCCGTTGCGGCCGCCTATGATCCGCGGACGGAAAGCCTCGTGATCCGGCTGCACGGGGGCGCCGAGGTCAGGGTGCCGGTCGCACTGGTCGAGGGGCTGGCCGGCGCGGACCCGGCGGCGCTCTCGGTGATCGAGATCACGCCGGCCGGGCTCGGGCTGCACCTGCCGCGGCTCGATGCCGATGTCTGGCTGCCCGCGATCCTGCCGGGGCTGGCCGGCTCGGCACAACGGACCGCAGCGCCGCCGGCCGCATGCAGCGGGCGGGAACGGAAAAACGCCTGATCCCCCCTCACGCCGCCTGCGCGACGATCGCGGCCTCGCCCGGGGACAGGAGGCGGCGGGCCGGGGTGCGGGCGGCCGGGGTGCGGGCATCGGCGGGAAGGCGGGCGCGGGCCGCGGGGTCCAGCGCCGCCAGTGCCGCCTCCGAAGGATGGAAGCTCTCGGTCTCGACTCCGTCGGCAAGGATCACCTGATGACGCGGCAGCAGCAGGTGCAGATAGGTCAC
>Ga0172382_10005807_pt1 | contig 18216 bp, 18 predicted proteins | sample Leawel138RmetaG_FD_122245 | JGI IMG/M metagenome (GOLD analysis project Ga0172382, IMG submission 122245) | Leachate microbial communities from a municipal landfill in Southern Ontario, Canada - Leachate well 138R metaG | ecosystem: Engineered > Solid waste > Landfill > Unclassified | place...
CTACCTCGCCAAGGTGCTGGGCGATGAACAGATCGAATCCGACCCCGCGGCCCTGGCCGAGATCGCGCGCGCGGCCGACGGCAGCATGCGTGATGCACTGAGCCTGTTGGATCAGGCCATTGCCTTCGGCGGTGGTGCGGTGCAGGAGGCCGAGGTGCGGACCATGCTCGGCACCATCGAACGTGGTCAGGTCTACGCCATCGTGCGCGCCCTGGCGCGCCGGGACGGTGCGGCGCTGCTGGCCCAGGTCGCGCAGCTCGCCGAGCAGGCGGCGGATTTCGACAGCGCCCTGGCCGAGCTGCTGTCGGTACTGCAACGCATCGCCGTCGCCCAGACCGTGCCTGAGGCCGTCGACGACAGCTACGGCGACCGCGAGGTGGTCATGGAACTCGCCACCACGCTGAGTCCGGAGGACGTGCAGCTCGCCTACCAGATTGCCTTGATCGGCCGCCGCGACCTGCCACTGTCGCCGGACCCGCGCGGCGGCCTGGAGATGGTGCTGTTGCGCATGCTGGCCTTCCGGCCCGATACGGGCGACGTGCCGGCACACAGCCCCGTGCCGGCAGCGCAACCGGCAACACGTCCGGCTGGCCCGCCGCGGGCGGCACCATCGGCGTCCCCGGCCGCGGCGGCTGCGGCCGATGTGCCCGCAGCGCCGGCGCCCCAGACGGCGGCGGTTCCGGTAGTCACGGCGGCCGCGGTGCGTCCCGCCCCCCCCGCCGGCGACTGGCCGGCGCTGATCGACGCCCTGCAGCTGCGCGGCATGGTCCGGCAGCTGGCGGAGAATTGCACACTGGCCGAGCAGTCCGCAGGGCGGATCCGGCTCCATCTCGATCCGACCCACACCCAGCTGCTCAGCCCGGCACTGGAACGCAAGCTCGCCGAGGCATTGACGACCCACTTCGGTCAGGAGACCAAACTGCGCATCGAGGCGGAGGCGCCGGGCGAGGAAACACCCGCGCAGCAGCAGGCGCGCCTGAACCGCGAGCGCCAGGCCGCTGCCGAACAGGCCATCGCCGAGGACGACAACATCCGCAACCTCGAAGAGACCTTCGGCGCCCAGGTGCAGCGCGATACGGTGCGGCCGGTGGAGTGAGGGAGATGAGTGAGGCGTGAGGCGTGAGGAGAAAAGATATTGGCCACGGAAACACACGGAAAACACGGAAAACACGGAAAGAATGCCTTACCAAGATTCTGTGGGACCACGTGATGGATGGGCAGTTACACAGAATTATTTACGGGCTCATTTCTGGGTTTTCAATAAGAAAGTTTTCCGTGTGTTTCCGTGTGTTTCCGTGGCCATAACGAGTTTTACCCCTCACTCCTCACGCCTCACTCACCACCAACCAAGAGGAACACGCAATGAAAGGCGGTATAGGCAACATCATGAAGCAGGCGCAGCAGATGCAGGCGAACATGCAGAAGCTGCAGGAAGAACTCGCCAAGACGGAGATCACCGGTCAGTCCGGTGGCGGCATGGTCAGCGTGATCATGAACGGCCGCCACGAGGTGCGTCGCGTGACCATCGATCCCAGCCTGCTGGCCGACGACAAGGACATGCTGGAGGACCTGATCGCCGCGGCGGTCAACGATGCCGTGCACAAGGTCGAGTCCACCAGCCAGGAACGCATGGCCTCGATGACGGCCGGCCTGAACCTGCCGGCCGGCTTCAAGCTGCCGTTCTGAGCGCACACCCGTGGCGCATTCCCCGTGCATCGAGCGCCTGATCGAGGCGCTGCGTTGTCTGCCCGGCGTCGGCCCCAAGTCGGCGCAGCGCATGACCTACCAGCTGCTGGAACGCGACCGCGCCGGCGGCCGCCGCCTGGCCGAGGCGTTGCTCGCGGCGATGGACAAGGTCGGCAACTGCCGGCGTTGCCGGACCTTCAGCGAGACCGAGGTCTGTACCCTGTGCACCGCGGCGGCGCGCGACGCGACGCTGCTGTGCGTGGTGGAATCGCCGGCCGATGTGGCGGCACTGGAACAGTCGACCGGCTACCGCGGCCTGTATTTCGTACTCATGGGCCACCTGTCACCGCTGGACGGCATCGGCCCGCAGGACCTCGGCCTCGATCTGCTGGAGGCGCGCCTGGCCGACGGTGAGGTGCGTGAACTGATCCTGGCGACCAACCCCACCGTCGAGGGCGAGGCGACCGCATATTACATCGCCGAGCTGGCCCGCACCCACGGCGTGCGCGCCACCCGCATCGCCCACGGCGTGCCGCTCGGTGGTGAACTGGAATATATCGATGGTGGCACGCTCTCGCATGCGTTCGCGGGCCGCCAGGATCTATAGCCCGTGGCTGGATCGGGATGGCCACGAAACCCACAAAGCCCACGAAACGAAATGAGCCCACCAACCGCATTGGCCACGGAAACACACGGAAGCACACGGAAGGCGTTGAAATGAAACAGCGCCATGAAGCACCGGCGCGTTACTTGGTGGGTGCGCAGGACGGGTGTGCGGCACATATGATCTTGTCGGTGTTTTTCCGTGTCCTTCCGTGTGTTTCCGTGGCCAATGCGGGTTTTGGCATGACGCAGTTTTCGTGGGTCTAGTGGGTTCTGTGGATTTCGTGACCATCCGCTGGTGCCCACGTTGAACCCCGCGGCCGATGGCAGTTTAATGCCCGCAGCACGGGATCGGACGAACCCGAACGAGGTGTGACATGAGTGATTGTCTGTTCTGCAAGATGGTGGCCGGTGAGATCAAACCCGATACGGTGTACGAAGACGATGAGGTGCTCGCCTTCCGCGACATCAACCCGCAGGCGCCGACGCATGTGCTGGTCATCCCCAAGATCCACATCTCGACGCCCAACGATCTGCAGCCGGAACATGCCGCGCTGGTCGGCAAACTGTATCTGGCGGCACAGAAGGTGGCCGCGGGCGACGGCATCGCCGCGCGCGGCTACCGCACCGTCATGAACTGTCATCGGGAGGCCGGTCAGTCCGTCTTCCACATCCACCTGCACGTCCTCGGTGGTCGCCCCATGCACTGGCCGCCGGGCTGAGCGGCGGAACACCATTGCTGGCCGTGAACCCCGGGAGACCCATGCCAGGACAGTGGAACGTGTTGCTCTTACCGAAGTGCTGATCGCCCTTCGTCAGGAGCAAGCCGAAGGAGTCCTCCAGGCATTGCGTCCTGAAGGGTAGCGGGAGGAAGCCGCCTGTGGCGGCGGCCAGACGCCCGCGGAGGACCCGCGGACGCCGCCTGCTCGACTCAGGACGGGATACAACTGGCGTTCAGGGTATTGTCGACCGTGAAATGTCCGCTGGCGCAGGCCAGCCCTGCGTCGAGTGGTGTCGCTTGCGGTGCGCCCATCATCAGGGCGGTCATATTGGGCGCCGATGCAAACGTCAGCAGTGCTTCCAGTGCCGCCTGGTTGTGCGCCGCGTAGTAGGCCAGCCCCAGTTCTTCCACCAGTAACGGGAAAGCGCCGTCGCCGAGGTGGGTCGTGGCCGCCGCCAACCCGGCGGTGTAATCGCCACTCGCGGCATTGCAGGCCGCCGCCGCGTCGCCGACCACCCGGTCCAGGATGGCGACGCCGGCCTTGACGATCACCTCGGCGGTGACGGTGGGCAGTGCCGGCGCACCCGGCGGCAAGAGGCCATTGGCCGCAGTAACCGGTCCTTGCGCCTGCGCGATCAGCGCGGGCGAGACCACGTCCTGGATCGCCCCGACCATCGCCGAAAGCAGATTATAGACATCGCCACTGCCGCTTGTATCGAGGCCGCTGGCCAGAATATCCGCGACGGACTTGCCGTTCAGGGCATCGGACTCATTGAACAGCTTCATGAAGCCATACATGCTGAGCGTGGCCTGGATGCGCGCCAGCTGTGCATCGGTGACCACGCCGGAGAGGTCGCCGATGCCCTGCATCGGGTCGGCGCTGATGTCCGCCGCCGTGATGTCTGTCAGACCGGCCGTTCGCAGCAATTCTGCGATATTTTCGTGGGTCAGGCTGGCGCTGACATCGCCGGCCTGGGTGAGGCTGGCGCTGCTGGACTGCAGGGTGGTCATCGGCGAGATGACAAAGCCGTCGGCGCCTTCGCCGACCAGGGCGCCCATCGCCAGGGTGAAGGCCACCCCGTTATGCGTGCCCAGGCTGGCCGGGTCGGCAATGATGAGGCTGCCCGCGGGCAGCGGCGCATCCAGGTCGAAGGTGATGCTGCCGTCCGCGGCCGAGGCGGTCGAGCGCGGCTCGCCGGCATCGCAGGTTTTGCTGCGGTCGGTATCGACGCAGAACACCGCGCCCTCGATATAGGGGTCGACCACTGTAGCGGAGAGACTGACGCTGGTATCGACCGGGCTGCTGCTACTGCTGCTGCCGCCACAACCGGTCAGCGCCAGGGTGATGAGCGCGGGCAGGCACAACAAGGTTTTCTTCGCGACGTTATCCATATGTTTTTTCCCTTATTCTTGATGGGTTCGGGGCGTATAACGGCGCTGGCACTGTGGTCTTGACCCTGTTGCCACATTTTACGTCGGTCGGCCTGATAAGTTTGATATCGATCAATGAAAGGGGGTGTACAGAGAATGGGGAATGATTGCGTGGCACGAATCGCAGGAGTGATCTTTCATGCCCGTCTGCGGAGAACGAAAAACCTTCGCTAGGGAAAGCGTGGACAAAACTCCATCGGCCACAGAAGCACACGCAAGGCATTGGATTGGACTCGCGTCACGAAGCCCTGCCCCGGCACGTGGCAGGTGACGCGGGATGACGCGTGAGGCCTGTGATCTTGTCGGCATTTTTCCGTGTTTTCCCGTGTGCTTCCGTGGCCGAAATGAGTGTCTTCAGGGGAAAAATACAGGGATAGTCTTGGAATGAGGGTTTTCCCTAGCCACGCTTCGCCAGCAGCCGGTCGAGCTGGTTGGCGAAGGCCTGGCGGTCGCCCTGGTTGAGGCTGGCGGGGCCGCCGGTCTCGACGCCACTGCTGCGCAGATCGGCCATGAAGTTGCGCAGCGACAGGGTCTCGCGGATGTTCTCCTCCGTATACAGCGTGCCACGCGGATTGAGCGCGATCGCGCCCTTGTCGATGGCAGCGGCCGCCAGCGGGATGTCGGCGGTGATCACCAGATCGCCTGGCTGCGCCAGCTCCACGATGCGGTTGTCCGCGACGTCGAAACCCGCCGCCACCTGCATGGATTTGATGAACGGCGACGGCGGCGTGCGCAGTGGCTGATTCGCGACCAGCGTCACCGGCACCTGCGTGCGCACCGCGGCGCGGAACAGGATCTCCTTGATGACCGCCGGACAGGCATCGGCATCGACCCAGATGTGCATGGAGGTTCTCAGCAAAAGACAGCCGCGGAAGATCGCGGCAAAGCCGTGGCGTTGTTTCCCTTTCTTACTTGTCCTTGAGCAGGTCCTTCAGCGCGGCGAAGGGGTTGTGTACGGACGTCGGGCCGGACGTGCCGCTCGCCGCCGTCGTCTTGCCGAGGCCGGCGGCTTCGAGTTGACGCTGGTGCTCGTTGTCGTGGCAGTACAGACACAGCAGTTCCCAGTTGCTGCCATCAAGCGGGTTGTTGTCGTGGTTGTGGTCGCGGTGGTGCACGGTGAGTTCGCTCAGGTTCACACGCGTGAACTCACGACTGCAGCGGCCACAGATCCAGGGGTAGAGCTTCAGTGCCCGTTCACGATAGTCCTGCTCGCGGGCGTCGCGTTGGCGGTGGGCCGCGGCGACGACCCGGTCGAGCTTGTCGGTATCAGGGTTGCGGGTGGCCATGGGCAATCACTTCAAGGGGACGTAGTTCGGCAATCTACCCGATCGGGCCGGTTCAGTCCAAGGGGTGGATGTGGGTCTATGACGTCCCGGCGCTGAGATTCGCCGCCACGAACGGCCAGTTGATCAATGTCCAGAAGCCATTCAGATAGTCGGGGCGGACGTTGCGGTAGTCGATGTAATAGGCGTGCTCCCACACATCGCATACCAGCAAGGGCGTGCGGCCGGTGGTGAGCGGATTGCCTGCATTCCCCATGTTCTCCACCGACAGGCGCCCGTCGGTGCCCTGGATCAGCCAGGTCCAGCCGGAACCGAACAGACCGGCGGCGGCGGCGAGGAAGGCCTCACGCAGGCCGTCCACCGACTTGAAATCGCGGTTGATCGCGGCAAGCAGGTCGCCTTCAGGCTGACCACGGCGGTCCTGCGGGGCCAGGCATTGCCAGTAGAAGGTGTGGTTCCATGCCTGCGCCGCATTGTTATAGATTGCGCCTTCGGCCGTGCGCACGAGGTCGTCGAGGGTCTTCCCGGCATCCGGGGTGTTCGCGATCAGTTTGTTGAGATTGTTGATATAGGCCGCATGGTGCTTCCCATGATGGAAGCGCAGCGTCTCTTCCGAGATATGCGGCGCGAGTGCGGTGGACGGGTAAGGCAGCGCGGGAAGTTCGAACGCCATGGTAGTGCCTCCTTGTGCCTGAGGTTAGGGAACGGAGTGGTTCGTTACTATGGATAGCAGAGCAGCGCCCGTTTTGCCATTTCCGGTACGGCATCTGTTGCTTTATGCCGAGTAATGATATCGCGGCAGGCTGGCCATGGCGGCCGCCGGCTGATCTTGTGTTGCCCTGTCCACCAGCATCAATCGGCCGACGGTGCCCCGCGGGTCTTCGCAGCGGCCCGCAGCCGCAGGTGCAGTGCCGCCTTGGCCAGTAGGTGCGCGCTCACCGGTGCGGTGATGAACAGAAACAGGGTGATGAGGAGCTCGTGCAGGCTGAGCCCCTCACCGCGGGTGGAGAAGTAGAGTGCCGAGCCGACGATCATGCCGCCGACGCCGAGGGTGGTGGCCTTGGTCGGGCCGTGCAGGCGCATATAGAAATCCGGCAGACGCGCGAGACCCAGCGAGCCGATGAAGGCGAAGCCGGCACCGGCAAGCACGCACAGTGCCACGAGTGCTTCGATCACGGTTTCGAACATAGTCGTCCCCCCCTATTCGATGATGTCGCCGCGCAGCAGGTACTTGGCGATCGCCACCGTGCTGACGAAACCCATCATGGCGATCAGCAACGCCGCCTCGAAATAGAGCGCCGTGCCGAGATGGATACCGAACAGTACCAGCAGGGCGATGCTGTTCACGTACAGCGTGTCCAGTGCCAGGATGCGGTCGGGCAGATCCGGGCCGCGCAGCACCCGCCAGAGGTTCAGCAGCAGTGCCAGTGCCATGAGGGTGAAGGCGACGGGGATGGCCAGGTCTAGCATGTGAAGATCTCCTGCAGCGGCGTCTCGTAGCGCTGTTTGATCTGCGCGACCAGCGCGTCGCTGTCGTCGACGTCCAGTGCGTGGATCAGCAGCGTGCGGCGGTCGACACTGATGTCGGCCGCGACCGTACCCGGAGTGAGCGACACGGCGCTGGCGAGCAGGGTGATGGCGAACTCGTCACGCAGCTCGATGGGCATGCGGATGAATGCCGGGCGCAGCCGTGCCGTCGGACCGAGGATCAGCCGTGCGACGTGCAGGTTGGCGATGACGATGTCCCACAGCAGGCGCAGGCCGTAGCGGATCAGCAGGAGTGGCCGTCGGATACGCAGCGGCTCCGGCCAGAAGGCCTGGCTGAACAGTGGCACCAGCACGGCCAGCAACAGCGCGAACAGGATCGACCCCGGTGAGATGGAATTCATCAGCAGCAACCAGACAATGAACAGCGTCAGGCTGAGCAGTGGATGTGGCAGCCAGCGGCGCGGGTGGCGTGAGTGGATCATGGGCGCGTCTCCCTGGCGGCGAGGGCGTAGGCGCTGCGGCCGTCATGGCCCAGCACGGCCGTGATGTATCCAGATGGATCGGCGAGTTGCCGGGCCGCGGCCTGGGTATAGGCCGTCACCGGCGCGGCGAACAGGCTCAGCAACGGGCTCGTACCGAGCAGCAGCACGGCGGCGGTGACCCGCAGGCGGTCGGCACGCCCGGCCACCGCCGGTGCGTCCCCGGTACGCCAGAACAGCCGGCTGCCGGCGCGGCTGAGTGCGATCAGCCCGAGCAGACCGCTGCCCAGCACCGCACCCCAGAACCAGGCGGTCTGCGCGCCGCTGAGCCCGGCGCCGGGGGTGGCCGCCGCCAGTAACGCCAGCTTGCCGACGAAGCCGCTCAGCGGCGGCATGCCGGCCACCGCCATGGCGGCGCTGAAGAACAGCACCCCCAGCAACGCCGGCTGGCGCAGCGGCGGCGCGACCGCCAGCAGCTGATCACCGTGCGCACCGCGCTGCCGGCGGATGTTGCCGGCGAGCAGGAACAGTCCGCCGGTCACCAGCGTGGTGTGCAGCAGATAATACAGCGCCGCACCCAGCAGCGCGGGGCCGCCCAGCGCGATGGCCGCCAACAGCGTGCCCACCGACACCACCAATAGATAGGCGATCAGGCCGCGCAGTTCGGTCGCCGCCAGCGCGCCGATCGCGCCCAGCACCAGTGTCGCCAGCCCCAGCGGCCACAGCCAGGGCAGGGCGACATCGGCGAGCAGCCCGGCCTGCGCACCGAAGATCAGGGTGTAGATGCGCAGGATGGCGTACACACCGACCTTGGTCATGATGGCGAACAGCGCGGCCACCGGTGTGCATGCCGCCGCGTAGGCGCGCGGCAGCCAGAAATACAGCGGTAACAGTGCCGCCTTGAGCGCGAACACCACCAGCAGCAACAGTGCGGCGGCGTGCAGCAGTGGCGCCTCCGCGGCAGCGGCGTGCGCGACCCGTACCGCCAACTCGGCCATGTTGAGCGTGCCGGTGAGGCCGTAGAGCGTACCGACCGCGAACAGGAACAGGCTCGAACCGATCAGGTTGAGTACCACGTAATGCAGCCCCGTACGGCTGCGCGCCGGTCCCTGGCCATGCAGCAGCAACGCATAGGAGGCGATCAGCAGCACCTCGAAGAACACGAACAGGTTGAACAGATCGCCGGTCAGGAAGGCGCCGTTCAGCCCGAGCAGCTGGAACTGGAACAGGGCATGGAAATGGCGGCCCGCGGTGTCGCTGCCGCGCAGCGCATACAGCAGTGCCGGCAGGGCGAGCGCGGCGGTCAGGACCAGCAGCAGCGCGCTCAACCGGTCGAGCACCAGGACGATGCCGAAGGGTGCCGCCCAGTTGCCGAGTGCATAGACCTGGTAACCGCCGCCATCCGCCCGCACGAGCAGCAGGATGGTGAGTGGCAGCAGCGCGGCGGTGGCAGCGAGTGCGATGGCGCGCTGCACGCGCAGCCCGGTCCGTCCACCCAGTCGTGCGCCGAGCAGCAGCACCAGCCCCGTGAACAGCGGCAGCAGGAGCGGTGCGATGACCCAGTGGCTCACGGCCGGTCCTCCCCGCGCGATCGTTCGACGGATCGGGGTACGCCGCCACGGCCGTCGACATGGTCGCTGCCCAGTTCGCCGCGGGCGCGCAGCGCGAGGATCACCACGAAGGCGGTCATGGCGAAGCCGATGACGATGGCCGTCAGCACCAGTGCCTGCGGCAGAGGATCGGTATAGGTATCGGCCTGGCCGATTACCGGCGGCCGGCCCGTGGTCAGCCGGCCCATGGCGAACAGGAACAGGTTCACGGCATAGGACAGCAGCGTCAGACCGAGCACCACCGGAAAGGTGTGCGCGCGCAGCAGCAGATAGGTGCCGCAGGCGGTCAACAGGCCGATGGTGATGGCGAACAGCAGCTCCATATCAGTGCGTCGCCCCGCGGGTCCGTTCCAGTACGGTGAGCTTGCCGAGATTGGCGAGGATCAGCAGCGTGGCCCCGACGACGGTCAGGTACACGCCGAGATCGAACAGCATGGCCGTCGCCAGCTCCAGCTCACCGACCAGCGGCACTTCGACATGGCCGAAGGCCGAGGTCAGGAACGGCCGTCCGAACCACCAGCTGCCAAGCCCGGTCAGTGCTGAGGTGAGCACGCCGCAGGCGATGACGACATGAAAATTGAAGTGCAGGCGCGGCTGTGTCCAGGCGACGCCGCTGGCGACATACTGCAGGATCAGCGCGACACCGGTGACCAGACCGGCAGTGAAACCACCACCGGGCATATTGTGGCCGCGCAACAGCAGATAGAGCGATACCAGCAGCGCCAACGGCAGCAGCGGCCGCGACACTGCGACCAGGATGAGCGGGTTACGGTCAGCGGCCCAGCGCCGGCCGCCGGCGTCCGTCTCCGGCAGCGGCAGACGCAGACCGTCGAGCAGGGCGAAGATGCCGAGTGCGGCGATCGCCAGTACCGTGATCTCGCCCAGTGTGTCGAAGCCGCGGAAATCCACCAGGATCACGTTCACCACATTGGCGCCACCGCCCCCGGGAATGCTGTTTTGCAGATAGAAACCGGAGAGTGTCTCGTAGGGCCGTGTCAGCACGCCCCAGGCCAGGGACGCCACGGCGAGGCCGGCCCCACCGGCCACCAGCCCGTCGCGCAAGCGGCGTGTACCCGAGGTCTCCGCCGGCGTCCGCTGCGGCAGAAAATACAGTGCGAGCATCAGCAGGATGATGGTGACCACTTCGACCGACAGCTGGGTGAGCGCGAGATCCGGCGCCGAAAAGCGCGCGAAGGCCAGCGACACCACCAATCCGACGACACCCAGCAACACCAGTGCCACGAGCCGCTGATGGTGCCAGATCACGGTCCCCACGGCGCTTGCCCCCAGCAGCAGGGCGCCGACCGCGGTCACTGCGTCGACGTCGGTCGTGGCGATCGGGCCGGTCAACGTCATGCCGTGCAGGCCCCAGCCGACCACGGCCAGTGCACTCAACAGCAGCAACACGACATAGCGTTGTAACGAACCGTTCTCCAGTACGGCCGTCAACCGCGTCGCCCACGCGATGGCCGCGGCGAGGGCGCGCTCGAACTGCACCTTGGCATCGAAACGCCACAGCAGGCGGTCGTGCAGGGCGAACAGCCGGTACCGCAGCAGGTACACGAACAGGCCGCCGGCCAGTGCGACGAGGCTCATCACCACGGCCATGTTGAGGCCATGCCAGATCGCCAGGCTGTAGGCGGGCAGTGGACCGTCCGACACGCCGGTCAGCGTACTGGCGGCGGCCACCGCCAGCAGCGGTGCGATCGTCCAGGCCGGTACCATGCCCAGCAGCAGGCACAGGGCCGCCAGGACCTCCACCGGGATCCTCATGTAGCGGGGTGGTTCGTGCGGTGGCATGCGCGGCAGGTCGATCGGCTCGCCGTTGAAGAACACGTCGTGGATGAAGCGTACTGAATAGGCCACGGCGAAGATGCCCGCCAGGGCGGCCAGGACCGGCAGCAGCCAGGTCCACGCGGCGAGCTGTGACAGGTGCAGCGTCTCGGCGAAGAACATCTCCTTGCTCAGAAAGCCGTTGAACAATGGCACACCGGCCATCGACGCGGCCGCCACCATCGCCAGCGTGGCGGTGTGCGGCATGTACTTCCACAGCCCGTTGATCTGGCGCATGTCGCGGCTGCCGGTCTCATGCTCGATGATACCCGCGGCCATGAACAGCGACGCCTTGAAGATGGCGTGGTTGATGATGTGGAACACCCCGGCGACGGCACTCAGTGGCGTGCTCAGACCGAACAGCAGCGTGATCAGGCCCAGGTGGCTGATGGTGGAGTAGGCGAGCAGGCCCTTGAGGTCGTGCTTGAACAGTGCCGTGTACGCGCCGAACAGCAGGGTCGCCATGCCGGTACCGGTCACCAGATAGAACCACGGTTCCGAACCGGCCAGCGCCGGGTACAGCCGCGCCAGCAGGAACACACCGGCCTTCACCATGGTCGCCGAATGCAGATAGGCGCTGACCGGTGTCGGTGCCGCCATGGCGTGCGGCAGCCAGAAGTGAAACGGGAACTGCGCCGACTTGGTGAAGGCACCGAGCAGGATCAGCACCAGTGTCAGCGGATAGAGCGCATGCGCCTGGATGCGTTCGCCCGCCGCCAGTACCGTGGAAAGCTCGTAGCTGCCGGCGATCTGGCCGAGCAGCAGGATGCCGGCCAGCAGCGCCAGCCCGCCGCCGCCGGTAAGGATCAGCGCCATGCGCGCGCCCTGACGGGCGTCGGCGCGGTGCTTCCAGTAGCCGATGAGCAGAAAGGAACTCAGGCTGGTGAGCTCCCAGAACAGGAACATCAGCAGCAGGTTTTCGGCCAGCACGATGCCGAGCATTGCCGCCATGAACAGCAGCAGCAGGCCATAGAAGCGCCCCATCGGATCGCGTTCCGACAGGTAATAGCGTGCATACAGGATCACCAGCAGGCCGATGCCGAGGATCAGCAGCGTGAACAGCAGCCCGAGGCCATCCAGACGCAGCGCCAGGTTCAGATCCAGGGCCGGAATCCACGGCAGGCTCACGAACAGGGTCTCGCCGGCGAACACCCGCGGCGCGAGGTCCAGCAGCAGCGCCAGCGCTGCACCGGTGATGGCGGCCGCCGACCAGGCGCAGGCTGTGCGTCCCATGCGAATGAACAGCGGCGGCAGCAGCGCGCCGAGCAGGGGTAGGAGGATGATGCAGGCCAGATTCATGAAGTCCGTTGCGGGTTGCGCGCCATCGCTGGCGCCGCGCGAGGGCGGCAGGCCGTGACTATACCGGGAAAAAAACGCCGCTTCATCCGCGGCGCGACCGTGCTACGTCGGATAGTGCGTCTTCTCCCGTTCCAGCGCCTGCTGCAGCAGCGTGCGGTAACTCGCCAGACGACGCGCGTCGACGGCACCGCTTGCGACCGCGGCGGCGACGGCGCAGCCGGGTTCGTTGTGGTGACGGCAGTTATGGAAGCGGCACTGGCCGGCGTAGGACGCAAGTTCGCGGAAGCCGCGCTGCAGGTCCGCGGGCGTAGCCTGCCACAGCTGGAAGTCGCGCACGCCGGGAGAGTCGATCAGGTCACCGCCGCCGGGCAGGTGATAGAGTGTGGTCTCGGTGGTGGTGTGCCGGCCCAGGCCGCTCGCCACCGACAGCCGGCCGATGCGGATGTCGACGTCCGGCAGCAGCAGGCGTACCAACGAAGACTTGCCGACACCGGACTGGCCGACCAGGATCGAGGTGTGACCGTTGAAATGCGGCATCAGCGTCGTCGCCTGGGTCGCGTCGCAGGCGCTGCTAAAGCGCACGCCGTAGCCGAGCGCAGCGAAGGCGGCGAGGCGTTCCTCCAGCTGCGCACGGGCGGCCGGCGCGAGCAGATCGGCCTTGTTGACCAAAACCAATGCACGCACGCCGATCAACTCGGCGGCCACCAGGTAGCGGTCGATGAGCCCTTCGCTCAGCGGCGGTTCCGGCGCGCAGACGACGACGAGCTGATCGAGGTTGGCGGCCAGCGGGCGTTCGTTGCCGCGTGCATCGGGACGGGCCAGGAGGCTCGTGCGTGCCTCCAGATGCGTGACCACGCCCTGCCCCGGTGTCGTCGGCTGCCAGCGCACGCGGTCACCACAGACGATGCGCCCGAGCCGCTTGCGGGCACTGCACAGGTGCAACCCACCCTGTGCATCCTCGACGATCAGATCGCGCCCGGAATGGGTAATGACCAGACCGGGGGTCTGCACCTTGACAGCGGTGCGGGCCCTTGCGGGTGCCTGGCTGCGGGACGCGCCGCGGCGATGGCCCATGGCGCTGCGCGGCGTCAGTCGGCGGCCGGGACGAGCGCGTCGATCCTGGCCGCGCAGATGAAATCGTTTTCCGACAACCCGCCGACGGCATGGGTGCTGTAGTGCACCGTGCAGCGGTTGTAGCCCACCTCCAGGTCGGGATGGTGATCCTCGCGGTGGGCGATCCAGGCCAGCGCGTTCACGAAGGCGATGGTCTCGTAATAGTTCTTGAAGCGAACGTCGCGCTGGATCGCAGCACCGCTATCGGCAAGCGACCAGTCGGCATGCAGTTCCCGCAGCAGCGCCTGTGCCTGCTCGGCGGGCAGGTGGGGATCACCCTTCTTCAGGCGTTGGCAGCGGCGTTCGGCGAGCGGGATCATGGCGTCACTGGAACTTGTAATAGGTGGTGTTGAGATACTGCACGACGTCATCGATCTGCTCGTCGAACCAGGTCAGACCAAGGCTCTGTTCGCAGCGTATGACCTGCTTGCGCAGGCCGGCAAGTGAACCGACGCGATGATCCGCACGCGTATAGACACCGCTGTCGTGACACTTCAGGCAATGGGCGTCGTGCAGGGTCTTGCCGGCACTGAGGTCGGCGGCGGAAGCGCTGGTCACAGCACAGCCCAACGCGAATGTGGCGGTGTACAGGCAGTTGCGAAATACATTCATGCGATTCTCCTTGTATGCGGAATGCTGGCCACTCGCTGGAGCGGGCTCCTGCAAGCGGCACCATCACGCGTTTCCCTAAGCCCTGATGCCCAGTCTGGCCACGCGTACGGGTGCCGGCGGGTGGCTGTCGTGGAACGCAGAATACAACGGATCCGGTGTGAGTGTGCTGGCATTGTCACGGTAGAGCTTCACCAGGGCGTTGGCCAGGCTGGGGGCGGCCGTCTGCTGTACGGCGAAGGCATCGGCCTCGAACTCGTGCTGGCGCGACAAGCGGCTGAACAGTGGCTGCAGGAATACACTGAACACGGGTGCCGCGAGCATGAACAGCAGCAGCGCCATGTGTAGCGAGGGTTCACTCACGCCGAGGCCGTGGTAGAACGCCGGCTGGCCCGCCAGCCAGCCGAGCAGGGCCATGCCGGCGAGACTCAGTCCGATGATGGCGCCGAGGCGTTTCTGCACATGGCGATGCTTGAAGTGCCCGAGTTCGTGCGCCAGTACCGCTTCGATCTCGTCAGGCTCCAGTGCCTTCAGCAGGGTGTCGAAGAACACGATGCGCTTGTTGCGGCCGAGCCCCGTGAAGTAGGCGTTGCCATGACCCGAGCGGCGTGAACCGTCCATGACGAAGATACCTTCGCTGTGGAAGCCGCAGTGTGCCAGCAGGGTCTCGATGCGCTGTCGCAGTGCGTCGTCTGCCAACGGCGAGAAGGTGTTGAACAGCGGTGCGATGAAGGTCGGGTAGGCCCACATCATCAGCAGGCTGAAGCCGACCCATACCATCCAGACATACAGCCACCAGTAGGGGCCGGACGCCTGCATCAGCCACAGTACCAGGGCGATGAGCGGCGTACCGATGACGAGCAGCAACAGGGCCTGCTTGCCCAGGTCGCCGAGGAAGGTGGCGGCGCTGGTGCGGTTGAAACCGAAGCGTGCCTCCAGCCCGAACGTCATCCAGGCCCCGAAGGGTACGTCCAGCAGGCTGCCGATGAATAAAAAACTCATCATCACCGCCACCCCGGTCGGCAGCGGTCCCCAGCCCGCCTGCGTCCACAGTGCATCCAACAGGGCCAGACCCCCGCCCAGCGTCCAGAGCAGCAGCAGGGCGTGGTCGTAGAGGAGTTCGGTGCGGCCCAGGCGGGTCTTGGCGGTGGTGTAGTCGGCCGCTTTCTGGTGAGTCGCGAGGGTGATGCGGTCGGCGAATGCGCCCGGCACGCGGTCGCGGCAGGTACGGATATGGGCGATGTGGCGGCCGGCCAGCCACTGCTGCAGCAGCAGCGACAGGATGACGGCGGCGACGAATAAGGCGGTGTAGGTGTTCATGTGCTCCGGATGACGTTCCACCGGGGGGTGGATAGGGTACTCTAGACTCTGTCCAGAGTAGCCTCTGATAGAATGCAACTCAACCATTCAAATGTGAAAAACAAGGTAACTTCATGACGCCGCACCCCGACAACCTGATCTGGATTGATCTGGAGATGACAGGGCTGGACACCAACACGGACTCCATCATCGAGATCGCCACCATCGTCACCGACGCCCAGCTCAACGTGATCGAGGAAGGCCCCGTGTTCGCCATCCACCAGCCGGATGCGGTGCTCGACGCCATGGACGATTGGAACAAGAATCAGCACGGGAGTTCCGGCTTGATACAGCGGGTGCGCAGCAGTCCCCTGAATGAGCAGGATGCCGAGCAGATGACACTGGATTTCCTCAGGAAGCACGTTCCCGCCAAGGCTTCGCCCATGTGCGGCAACAGCATCTGCCAGGACCGGCGCTTCCTGGCACGCTGCATGCCCGACCTCGAGGCCTATTTCCACTACCGCAACCTCGATGTCAGCACCCTCAAGGAGCTCCTGCGCCGCTGGGCCCCGCATGCGCCGCAGTTCGAGAAGACCGCCGTACACCTCGCCCTGGACGATGTCCGCGATTCCATCCGTGAGCTGCAGTTCTACCGGGAGCGGTTCTTCAGCCTGCCCGGCACGTGAGGGGGCGCGCGCACAAGACGCTCGGGGCCACGGAGGCGCACGGAAAGCTACAGGGACTGGCAAGGTAGTCAGTTTTCCATTCCGTGTCTTTCCGTGTGCTTCCGTGGCAGAAGCGGGTTTCCCTCACTCCACCTGTTTGCCTCCCAGATACAGCCAGGTCTCGACCACGGTGTCGGGATTGAGCGACAGGCTGTCGATGCCTTCGTCCATCAGCCAGCGGGCCAGATCGGGGTGATCCGATGGCCCCTGACCGCAGATGCCGACGTACTTGCCGGCCTTGCGGCAGGCCTGGATGGCCATGCTGAGCAGCATCTTCACCGCCGGATCGCGTTCATCAAAGCGTGCGGCGACCAGGCCCGAGTCACGATCGATCCCCAGCGTCAGTTGCGTCAGATCGTTCGAACCGATGGAAAAGCCGTCGAAGTATTCCAGGAACCGGTCGGCCAACAGGGCGTTCGACGGGATCTCGCACATCATGATGACGCGCAGGCCGTTGACTCCACGCGCCAGGCCGTTGGCGGTCAGTGCCTCGGTGACCTCACGCGCCTCGTCCAGGGTACGGATAAAGGGAATCATCAGCTCGACGTTGGTCAGCCCCAGTTCATCGCGGACCTTGTGCACGGCGCGGCATTCCAGTTCGAAGCAGTCGCGGAAGTCCGGCGCGATGTAGCGCCCGGCACCGCGGAACCCAAGCATGGGGTTCTCTTCCTTGGGTTCGTAGGCGGCGCCGCCGGCGAGGTTGGCGTATTCGTTGGATTTGAAGTCCGACAGCCGCACGATCACCGGCTTCGGCCAGAATGCCCCCGCCAGGGTTGCGATGCCCTCGGCAAGCTTACCGACGTAGAACTCCACCGGCCCGCCGTAGGCCGTCGCCTGTTCGTCGATCAGACGGCGCAGGTCGTCCGGCTGTGCGTCGTATTCGAGCAGCGCCTTGGGGTGCACGCCGATGGTGCGGTTGATGATGAACTCCAGCCGTGCCAGGCCGATGCCGTCGTTCGGCAGGAACTGGAAGTCGAAGGCGCGGTCGGGATTACCGACGTTCATCATGATCTTGAGTGGCAGCGGTGGCATGCGGTCCAGCGCGATCTCACGTACCGCAAACTCCAGCTGGCCGCGGTAGACGTAGCCGGTGTCGCCCTCGGCGCAGGAGATCGTGACCGCCTCACCGTCCGGGATGCGCCCGGTGGCGTCACCGCAGCCGACCACGGCGGGGATACCCAGCTCGCGCGCGATGATGGCGGCGTGGCAGGTGCGGCCGCCGCGGTTGGTGACGATGGCCGCAGCGCGCTTCATGATCGGTTCCCAGTCGGGGTCGGTCATGTCCGTGACCAGCACATCGCCGGGCTGCACGCGGTGCATGTCGGCGGTGCGTTCGACGATGCGCGCCGGACCCGCGCCGATGCGCCCACCGATGCTGCGGCCGGTGACGAGCGTCTCGCCGCGCTGCTTGAGCTCGTAGCGTTGCAGCGACTGGCCGCTGGTGTGGCTCTTCACCGTCTCCGGCCGCGCCTGCACGATATAGAGCTTGCCATCGACGCCATCACGCGCCCATTCGATGTCCATGGGCCGACCGTAATGGTCCTCGATGGTCATGGCGTGACGGGCCAGTTCCACCAGGTCGGCATCATCGAGGGCGAAGCGCAGGCGTGCGGCGGGCTCGACCGCGACGGTCTCGACCGGGCTGCCGCCCCCGTCGGCATCGGGGCTGCCGTCGCGGTAGATCATCTTGATGGCCTTATCCCCGCGCTCACGGCGCAGGATGGCAGGGCGGCCCTGGCGGAGCAGCGGCTTGTGCAGATAATACTCGTCCGGATTCACCTGGCCCTGCACCACCGTCTCGCCCAGCCCGTAGGCGGCAGTGATGAACACCACGTCGCGAAAGCCGGATTCGGTATCCAGTGTGAAGATCACCCCGGAGGTGCCCAGATCGGCGCGCACCATGCGCTGCACGCCGGCCGACAGCGCCACCTGCTCGTGTTTGAAGCCGTGATGCTCGCGGTAGGCGATGGCGCGGTCGTTGTACAGCGAGGCGAACACGCGCCGTACGGCAGCCAGCACGGCGTCGATGCCGCGCAC
>Ga0172382_10005810_pt1 | contig 18214 bp, 20 predicted proteins | sample Leawel138RmetaG_FD_122245 | JGI IMG/M metagenome (GOLD analysis project Ga0172382, IMG submission 122245) | Leachate microbial communities from a municipal landfill in Southern Ontario, Canada - Leachate well 138R metaG | ecosystem: Engineered > Solid waste > Landfill > Unclassified | place...
GCCCGGAACAGCCGCTTCAGCGCCGCCGGGCAGCGGCCGACCGCCCCCGGGCGGCCGCTCCTGCAACGTTCCAACATGCGCATACGCCAGGGTATTCGGCACCATAAACTGCCAGACCACAGGCGTTGCAGCGGCCACCTGCGGTCGGCCGCTGCCCTCTGTTGCAATGGATTGGCTTCAGGCCCCGCAACATCGCCGCTGCGGGGCCTTCTATCGTGGCCGGTCAGTGGACCGGCGCGTCCTCTGGCCGGGTCCGGGTGCTGCCCGAGACATGCGCCCCGATCACCAGCCCCTCGGGCCCCGCCGTCACCGGCACCGTGGCACCGTCCAGCACCTCGCCGCCCAGCAGCATCTGGGCCAGCGGATCCTGCACATGGCGCTGGATCACCCGCTTGAGCGGCCTTGCGCCGAACACCGGGTCGTAGCCCTCGTCCGCCAGCCAGGATTTCGCCGCCGCATCCAGTTCAAGCGCGATCTTCCGCCCCGCCAGCCGCTTTTGCAGCCGGGCAAGCTGGATCTCGACGATCCCGTCCATGTCGTCGCGGGTCAGCCGGTCGAAGATGATGGTCTCGTCCAGCCGGTTCAGGAACTCGGGCCGGAAATGCGCCCGCACCGCCTCCATCACCTCGGCCCTTGCGGCGTTGCTGTCGGCGCCTTCCGGCAACCGGCTGAGCGCCTGCGAGCCGAGGTTCGACGTGAGCACGATCAGCGTCTGCTTGAAATCGACCGTGCGGCCCTGACCGTCGGTCAGGACGCCATCGTCCAGCACCTGCAACAGCACGTTGAACACGTCGGGGTGGGCCTTTTCCACCTCGTCGAACAGCACGACCTGATAGGGGCGGCGCCGCACCGCCTCGGTCAGCACCCCACCCTCGTCATAGCCGACATAGCCCGGAGGTGCGCCGATCAGCCGGGCGACGGCGTGTTTCTCCATGAATTCGCTCATGTCGATCCGCACCATCGCCGAGTCGTCGTCGAACAGGTATTCCGCGACCGCCTTGGTCAGTTCGGTCTTGCCGACCCCGGTCGGGCCAAGGAACAGGAACGATCCCAAGGGCCGCCCCTCGTCGTGCAGGCCGGCCCGCGCTCGGCGCACCGCGTTCGAGATCGCGACCACCGCCGCACGCTGGCCGATCACCCGGCGGCCGATTTCCTCTTCCATCCGCAAGAGCTTCTCGCGCTCGCCCTCCAGCATCTTGCTGGTCGGGATGCCGGTCCAGCGCTCGATCACCTCGGCGATCTGTTCCGGGCGCACCGCTTCGGCCACCATCATGTCGCTTTCGCGGTCCTCGGCGGCGGCCAGCTTTTTCTCCAGCCCCGGAATCACGCCGTAGGACAGTTCCCCGGCCTTGGCCAGATTGCCCTCGCGCTTGGCTTGGTCCAGTTCGGCCCGGGCACGGTCGAGTTGCTCTTTCAGATCCCGCGAGGCTTCCAGCTTGTCGCGTTCGGCCTGCCATTGCGCGGTCATCTCGGCCGAGCGCTGTTGCAGATCCGAAAGCTCCTTTTCCAGATTTTCCAGCCGGTCCTTGCTGGCGGCGTCGTCTTCCTTCTTCAGTGCCTCGGCCTCGATCTGCTTTTGCAGGATCTCGCGGTCGAGTGCATCGAGTTCCTCGGGCTTGGAGTCCACCTCCATCCGCAAACGGCTGGCCGCCTCGTCCATCAGGTCGATGGCCTTGTCGGGCAGGAAGCGGTCGGTGATGTAGCGATGCGAAAGCGTCGCCGCCGCGACCAGCGCCGAGTCGGCGATCCGCACCCCGTGGTGCAACTCGTATTTCTCCTTGATGCCGCGCAGGATGCTGATCGTGTCCTCGACCGTGGGTTCCTGCACCAGAACCGGTTGGAACCGGCGGGCAAGGGCGGCGTCCTTCTCCACATGCTTGCGGTATTCGTCCAGCGTGGTGGCGCCGACGCAGTGCAGCTCACCCCGCGCCAGCGCGGGCTTGAGCAGGTTCGCGGCGTCCATCGCCCCGTCGGCCTTTCCGGCCCCCACCAGCGTGTGCATCTCGTCGATGAACAGGATGATCTCGCCCGAGGCGGCGGTGATCTCGTTCAGCACGGCCTTCAGCCGCTCCTCGAACTCGCCGCGATATTTCGCCCCGGCGATCAGCGCGCCCATGTCGAGCGCCAGCAGCTTCTTGTTGCGCAAGGATTCCGGCACGTCGCCGTCGATGATCCGCAGCGCCAGCCCCTCGGCGATGGCGGTTTTCCCCACGCCCGGCTCGCCGATCAGCACCGGGTTGTTCTTGGTGCGGCGCGACAGCACCTGCATGGCGCGGCGGATCTCCTCGTCGCGGCCGATGATCGGGTCGATCTTGCCCTCGCGCGCGGCCTCGGTCAGGTCGCGGGCGTATTTCTTCAGCGCGTCATAGCCTTCTTCGGCGCTGGCCGTATCGGCGGTGCGCCCCTTGCGGATATCGTTGATCGCGGCGTTCAGCTTCATCGCCGTCACCGCGCCCGCGTCCAGCGCGTCCTTGGCGCGGGTGTTGACCAGCGCCAGCGCCGTCAGCAGCCGTTCGACCGGCACGAAGGAATCGCCAGCTTTCTTTGCAACCTTCTCGGCCTCGTCCAGAACCCGCACCAGCGAGGGATCGACATAGGTCTGGCCGTCGCCGCCGCTGACCTTGGGTTGCTTTGCGATGGTGGCATCGACCGCCTCGGCCACCCGCTCGGGCGAGCCGCCCGCGCTGCGGATAAGGTTCGAGGCCAGTCCCTGATCGTCGTCCAGAAGCGCCTTCAGCAGATGTTCGGGCAGCACGCGCTGATGGCTTTCCCGCATGGCGATCGTCTGCGCGGCCTGAAGGAACCCGCGCGACCGTTCCGTGAACTTTTCCATGTTCATCGGTATCTCCTTGTCAAAGCGCCCTTGTCTGAATGCCCGCCCGGCGGCACATCCCCTTGGGCCTCGATGCTGATTTGGGTAGCCGTGGCGCCCGGTGCAAGCCCTCCGGTGCGGGTCAAGGTTGCGGAACGGCGGTTCGGGTCAGGACGACAGGCAAAACCGTGCCGCTGTTGCATATCCGCCCGCCAGCGTTGCGAAGGGCGCGCAAATGCCTATAGTTCGCGCAAACCGGGAAAGGTGCCATGAAACCCGTCGATATCTACACCACCCCCTTCTGCGGCTACTGCCACGCGGCCAAGCGGCTGCTGACCCGCAAGGGCGTGCCCTTCACCGAATTCGACGTCTCCGCCGATCCGGCGAAGCGGGCCGAGATGCAGCGCCGCGCCCCCGGATCGCGTACCGTGCCGCAGATCTTCGCGGGCGAGACCCATATCGGCGGCAGCGACGATCTCCATGCGCTCGACCGGGCGGGCAGGCTTGACGCGGTGCTGGGGCGATGACCCGCGCCGCGCTGATCCAGTTGACCGTGGGCGACGATCCGGCCGCCAACCTGCCCGGAACCGTCGATCTGGTCCGGCGCGCGGCGGCGGCGGGCGCGGACTTGATCCTGACCCCGGAATGCACCAACCTGCTGTCGTCCAGCCGCAGCCACCAGCGCGCGGTGCTGCGGCACGAGGGCGACGATCCCACCCTCGCCGCCCTGCGCGAGGAGGCGGCGCGGGCCGGGGTCTGGCTGCTGGTCGGCTCGCTCGGGCTGCTGACCCACGACGGCGACGGGCGTTTCGCCAACCGCAGCCTCCTCATTGCCCCGGACGGCACCCTCGCCGCGCGCTACGACAAGATCCACATGTTCGACGTGAACGTGTCGGAAACCGAGGTTTACCGCGAATCCGAAGGCTACCGCCCCGGCGGCCGCGCGGTGCTGGCGGATACGCCCTTGGGCCGGATCGGCCTGACCGTCTGCTACGACCTGCGCTTCCCCCACCTTTACCGGGTGCTGGCGCAGGCGGGGGCGCAGATCCTGACCATCCCCGCCGCCTTCAACCATATCACCGGCGCCGCCCATTGGGAGGTGCTGATCCGCGCCCGCGCCATCGAGACCGGATGTTTCGTGCTCGCCCCGGCCCAGACCGGCCTCCACCCCGAGACCCATGGCAAGGGCCGCCGCACCCACGGCCATTCCCTTGCCGTCGCGCCCTGGGGCGAGGTGCTGGCCGATGCGGGCAGCGAACCGGGGCTGACCCTTGTCGAGATCGACCTGGCCGAGGTCGAACGTGCCCGGGGCCGGGTGCCCTCGCTGTCGCACGACCGCCCGTTCGAGGGGCCGTGATGGCCGAGAGGACCGATGATATCGCCGTCGCGCTGTTCGGCGAGTTGTTCATGGCCGACCAGCTTGCCCGCAACCGCATCACGCGCGCCCTGCCCAAGGGGATGGAACTGTCGCATTTCAGCGTGCTCAACCACCTTGCCCGGATCGGCGAGGAACGCACCCCCGCGCAGCTCGCCCGTGCCTTCCACCTGACCCGGGGCGCAATGACCAATACGCTCGCCAAGCTGGAATGGGCCGGGCATGTGCATATCCGTCCCGACTGGGACGACGCCCGGCGCAAGTTCGTCTCGATCAGCCCGGCGGGGCGGGCGGCGCGCGACGCGGCGGTGCAGTCGGTCACCCCGCTGATCGGCGAGGTGGTGACCCAGCTAGGCGCGCATCGGGTGCGCTCGGTCATTCCGGTGCTGCGCGAATTGCGCACAAGACTCGAAACCGAAGACTGATCCGCCGCGCTTGGGGCTTTTCAATGTGCCGGGGCGCTGGCATTGTGGCCCGCGTCAATTTTCGTATCGGAGCCCATTCATGGATATCGGCGATCTGGTCGGCGGCAACGTCGTCTTTCTTGCGCTTGCCGCCTTCGTCATCCTTGCGATCTTCCTGGGGGTGCGGATCGTGCCCCAGTCCGAGAAATACGTGGTCGAACGCTTCGGCAGGCTGCAATCGGTGCTGGGGCCGGGGATCAACCTGATCGTGCCCTTCATCGACACGGTGGCGCACAGGATCACGGTGCTGGAACGCCAGTTGCCCAACACCCGGCAGGATGCGATCACGACCGACAACGTGCTGGTTCAGGTGGAAACCAGCGTGTTCTACCGCATCATCGAGCCGGAAAAGACCGTCTACCGCATCCGCGACATCGACGCCGCCATCTCGACCACCGTGGCCGGGATCGTCCGGTCCGAGATCGGCACGATGGAACTCGACGAGGTGCAGTCGAACCGCGCCCGGCTGACCGAACGGATCCGCGAATCGATCGCCAATGTGGTCGATGACTGGGGGATCGAGGTGACGCGGGCCGAACTGCTCGATGTGAATCTCGACGACGCGACCCGGGCGGCGATGTTGCAGCAGCTGAACGCCGAACGCGCCCGCCGCGCGCTGGTGACCGAGGCCGAGGGCAAGAAGCGCGCCGTCGAACTGTCGGCGGATGCCGAGCTTTACGCCGCCGAACAGGTCGCCAAGGCGCGGCGCATCCAGGCCGATGCCGAAGCCTACGCCACCCGCGCCGTTGCCGCCGCCATCGCGGAAAACGGGCTGGAGGCCGCGCAGTATCAGGTGGCGCTGAAACAGGTCGAGGCGCTGACCAAGGTGGGCGAGGGGCCGGGCAAACAGACGGTGATCGTCCCGGCGCAGGCGCTCGACGCCTTCGGTGATGCGTTCAGGCTGCTGAAGGGGCGCGGCTGATGTGGCAACTCTGGTGGGTCTGGGTCGCGGGCGGGGTGGCCATCGGGATACTTGAGCTGTTCGCGCCCGGCTACATCTTCGTCGGCTTCGCCCTGGGCGCCATCGCCACCGGCGGGCTGATCGCCGCCGGTGTTCTGGGCACCAGCCTGCCGGTCACGCTTCTGGCCTTCGCGCTGCTGTCGGTGCTGGCCTGGGTCGGCGCGCGGGGGCTCATGGGCAAGCGCGAGGGGCAGGTCAAGCGGATCGACCACGACATCAACGAGAACTGACGGTTACCCCGCCAGTTCCGCCCGGATCGCCAGCGCCGCCGCGCGCGGATCGGCGGCCTGCCAGACCGGGCGGCCCACGACGATGTGATCGGCGCCGTCGGCCACCGCCTGCGCGGGGGTGGCGATCCGCTTCTGGTCGCCCGCCGCCGCGCCCGCGGGCCGCACCCCCGGGGTGACGATCAGCCGCCCCGCCGCCCCCGGCAGCGCCCGGATCGCGGCGGCCTCCTGCGGGCTGGCGATGATGCCATCGGCCCCGGCCTCGAAGGCCCGCGCCGCGCGTTCCAGCGCGATCTCGGCCACATCCCCGGGCCGGATCAGGTTCGCGTCCAGATCGGCGCGGTCGAGCGAGGTCAGCACCGTCACCGCGAGGATGCGCAGCCCGGTGCCCGCCTTCCCCTCGGCCGCCGCCCGCACCACCTGCGGATCGCCATGGACGGTCAGGAAATCAAGCCCCTGCGCCGCCAGCCCGCGCACCGCCGCCTCCACCGTCGCACCGATATCGTAAAGCTTGAGGTCGAGGAACACCCGCTTGCCGCGCTCGTGCTTCAACTCGTTCGCCAGCGCCAGCCCGCCACCCGTGAGCATCCCGAGCCCGACCTTGTAGAACGAGACCGCATCGCCGATCCGGTCGGCCAGTTCCAGCCCCTGCAACACGTTCGGCACGTCGAGGGCGACGATCAGGCGGTCGTCGGTCAGGCTGGCATCGGTCCGGCTCATGGCGGTTCTCCCTGCGGCTTCGCGCCCCTATGCCGCGCGGCCCGCGGGAACTCAAGCCCCGCCGCCCGCTTCATCTTGCCCTGAAATACTCCCGCCGGAGGCTCCCGCACCATGCCACGATCGCAACGCCGGGCGGGGGCACCCCCTCACACCCCGGCCCGGTGCGGCACCCGGGCCAGCACCGCCACCGACACCTCTCCGGCCCCGGCGGCAAGACAGGCGTCCGCCGCCGCCGCCAGCGTCGCGCCCGAGGTCATCACGTCATCGACCAGCAGCACCTGCCGCCCGGCGATCCGGTCCCGGTGGCGGGGGGCAACGGCGATCGCACCGGAAAGGTTGAGGAACCGCGCTTCGCGGTCCGCCCCGTCCTGCACCCGGGTGCGGCGGGTGCGCACAAGCAGATCGGGCAGATGGGCAAGCCCCGCCTCCCGCGCCAGCGCCGCCGACAGGAGCGCCGCCTGGTTGTAGCGCCGCCGAAGCAGCCGCAGCCGGTGCAGCGGCACCGGCGCGACCAGCACCCCCTCGGCCAGCAACGGCGCCGCCGCCCGTGCCAGCCACGCCCCCAGCGGCCGCGCCAGTTCCAGCCGGTCGCCATGTTTCAGCGCCAGCACCATGGCCCTTCCGTTGCCCTCGTAAAGAAACGCCGCCCGCCCGCGCGACCACGGCCGGGCGATTCGCAGGCAGTCGTCGCACAGATCGGCCTGCCCCTCATCCTCGCCCGGCAGCGGGATGCCGCATTTGTCGCACACGAGCCCGGCGATGAAGGGCGTGTCGCGCCAGCAGGGCCCGCACAGGCTGTAATCGTCCAGCGTCAGCGTCTCGCAAGAAAGGCAGCGTGGCGGGTAGATCACCCGAAGCAAGGCTTGCAATCCCATCCCGCCCTCCTATGGTCCGGCCATGTCCCGGACCCGACGCCTGACCGACCCCGAGGCCCTCGCCCGCAACCGCGCCCGCGCCGCCCGCGCCCCGGCGCTGTTCCTGCACGAAGCGGTGGCGGACGAGATCGAGGAGAGACTCGCCGAGGTTAACAAAACCTTTACCGCCCCGGCGATCGTCACGCCTTTTCCCGATCTGTGGGAAGGAAGGCTGCCCGGCGCGACCATCATGCCCGAGGCCGAGACCCTGCCGCTTGCCCCCGGCGCGCATGATCTGGTGATCCACGCGCTGGCGCTGCACTGGGCCGACGATCCGGTGGGGCAGATCATCCAGTGCCGCCGGGCGCTCAGGCCCGACGGGCTGTTCATGGCGGCAATGTTCGGCGGCCGCACGCTGGCGGAACTGCGCGCCGTGCTGGCCGAGGCCGAGGCGGCGCTGACCGGCGGGCTGTCGCCCCGGGTGCTGCCGATGGCCGAGATCCGCGACCTCGGCGGTCTTCTGCAACGTGCCGGGCTGGCGCTGCCGGTGGCCGACGGCTCGGCCCGCGCGGTGACCTATCGCGACGCCTTCCACCTGATGCACGACCTGCGCGCGATGGGCGAGGGCAATGCACTGGCCGCCCGCCACCGCCGCCCGCCGCCGCGCGCGCTGTTCGCCGAGGCCGCCCGGCGCTATGCCGAAGCCTTTCCCGCCCCGCAAGGCCGTATCCGCGCCAGTTTCGAGACGATCTTCCTGACCGGCTGGGCGCCGCATGAAAGCCAGCAGCAGCCGCTGCGCCCCGGATCGGCCGCCGCAAGGCTGGCCGATGTGCTGGGCGCCGAGGAACGCCCGCTGCCCGCCGACAAGCCTGCGACCACAAGGGGCGATTGACCCCGGGCGAATACGCGTTATTCCCTTCCCGACCGCGCCAGACCGCCAGGATCATGAGGAAACGATGCCCCAAGCCGCCGACCGCCTGCGCCATGCGCCCGCCGATCACCCGAACGTGCCGCCGTCGCGCATCGGCGTGCTGCTTGCCAATCTCGGCACGCCGGACAACCACGACTACTGGTCTATGCGCCGGTATCTGAACGAGTTCCTGTCCGACAAGCGGGTGATCGACTACCCGGCATGGAAGTGGCAGCCGCTCCTGCAACTGGTCATCCTGACCAAGCGGCCCTTCACCTCGGGCGCGAACTACAGGCTGATCTGGAACCACGACAAGGGCGAAAGCCCGCTGATGACCATCACCCGAGACCAGACCGCCGCCGTCGCCGCCGCGCTTTCCGAACGCCACGGCAACCGGGTCATGGTCGATTTCTGCATGCGCTACGGCAACCCCTCGACCGCCTCGAAGGTGCGCGAGATGGTCGAGGCCGGATGCGAGAAGATCCTGTTCTTCCCGCTTTACCCCCAATATGCGGGCGCGACCTCCGCGACCGCGAACGACCAGTTCTTCCGCGCGCTGATGCAGGAAAAGCGCCAGCCCGCGGCGCGGATCGTACCGGAATATTTCGACCGCCCGTCCTATATCGACGCGCTGGCCCGGTCGGTCGAACGTGCCTATGCGGGGCTGGAGACCCGGCCCGACGTGCTCGTCGCCTCATACCACGGGATGCCGAAACGCTACCTTGAGGAGGGCGACCCCTATCACTGCCAGTGCCAGAAAACCACGCGCCTGCTGCGCGAGCGTCTGGGCTGGGATCAGGGCAGCATCCACAGCACCTTCCAGTCGGTCTTCGGCTCCGAGGAATGGCTGAGGCCCTACACGGTCGAACACGTGGCCGAACTGGCGAAGCAGGGGGTGAAGAACATCGCCGTCGTCGCGCCCGCCTTTTCGGCCGACTGTATCGAGACGCTGGAGGAAATCCAGGGCGAGATCCGCGAGGCGTTCGAGCACGCCGGGGGCGAAAGCTTCACCTATATCCCCTGTCTCAACGACGATGCGGCCCATATCGCGGCGCTGGTCGAGGTGATCGGGGAAAACCTTGCGGGCTGGATCGTCTGAACCCGGCCCGGCATCCGGGCAAAGGAAAAGGGCGCCGGAATCATCCGGCGCCCTTTCCCGTTGGCGATACCGTATGATCAGTTCGCGGCAGCGGCGGCGACGAGCGCCAGCAGCAGCAGCGGAATGACGACGCCCCCGGCCGACGAAGCGGTGGTCGCTTCGATAACCGCAGGCTCGACGATCGGTTCGGCAAGGCCGCCTGCGAACGCGCTGGTGGCAGCAGCGAGCGACAGAACGGTGACAAGCGCGATTTTTTTCATTTCATTCTCCAGAAAACGGCCACTGACCATATGCGACAGTGGGCCCCTGCAAGTGAATTTTCTTAAGCATTACACGGCAGGAAACACAATATCACAGTTGCGTCAAGGGCACATGACCGTGGCGAATCTGTCAAATCAGCAACACCTGCGTGCCCACCCGCGTCAGCGAGAACAGTTCGGCGATATGTTCGTTGAACAGGCCGATACAGCCGTTCGACGACCGCCGCCCGATCTTGCGCGTGTCATGGGTGCCATGGATCCGGTAATAGGTCCACGAAAGATGAAGCGCATGGGTTCCCATCGGGTTGTCGGGACCGGGGCCGACGAAATCCGGCCATTCGGGGTTGCGCGCCTTCATCGCCGGGGTCGGCCGCCACGAGGGGCCTTCGACCTTGTGCACCACCGAGGTGCGGCCGCGACGGGTGAGATCTTCCGAGATCGGCACCGAACTGGGGTAAAGCCGGTAGATGCTGCGATCCTCGGACCAGTAATGCAGCGCGCGCGAGGTAAGATCGACAAGGATCGCCCCGTTGCGGGTATTGTCGAAATAGGGTTCCCAGTTCAGGGAACGGAAGCTGGACATGTTGCGCCGCACATGCCCTTCGATCCCGGTTTCCATCTCGGTCGTGTTCTGGAACTGGGCATGGGCAGGCAGCGCGAGACCGCCGAGCGCGGCGGCGCCCGCCCCGAGAAAGAGGCGGCGGTTCAGGCTGGTGGTTGCGTCACGCGACATCTTCGGAAAACCTCCGGCTGTGATCGTGCAGGCGAAATACTCCCCATGTTAGCCCCCCAACGGCAGGGAGTGCAAATCAAACGGGCGTCAATCGGGGGTCCGGGCGGATTTCCGGCGGCATGACCGCAAGGCATTCCTTCCGCGCCGGGTGTGGCGATCGTGCGGATGGGCAGGTCCGCAACACATGCGGGTTTGACGAAAAGTTCATGGCCGCTTGCGTTTGAACCCGGGGCGGGCTTGTTGTAAGCGGGTCCGACCGGAAACAGTCTGGGTGATGAAATGAGACGATCTTCCGTTGCGGCCCTTCTGGTGGGTGTTCTGGCGCTGGCGGCCTGCGAACAGCATATGCCGGTGCAGTACGGTCCCGATGGTCGGCCGTTGCCGCAGCTCTATTCGATCAATTCGTCCCAGACCGGGCGGATCCAGCTTCGGATGCTCGATTCCGTCAATACCCTGCGTCAGGCAAGCGGCGCTGCGCCGCTGCAACTGAACGCGCAGCTCAATGCCGCCGCCGCCACCCATGCGCGCGACATGTCGGTGCAGAACCGGCCGTGGCATTTCGGTTCGGACGGGTCGTCGCCGCTCGACCGGGTGCAGCGGGCCGGTTATCCGGGCACGATGCTGGGCGAGCTGATCTCCGAGACCTACGAGACCGAGCTTGAAACCCTGGGCGCCTGGATGGAAGACCCGAACACCCGCGCCGTGCTGCTTGCCCCCGAGGCGCGCGACATGGGCTTCAACTTCCATCAGGATCCGAACGGCAAGATCTGGTGGACGCTGGTGACGGGCGGCGGCAGCCGCCTTGTCGCCGGGCTTTAAGGCAATTTCAGAAAAAGCCGACAGGCTTTTTCGGTTCGAAGGTGCGATATCTGCTGGCCGTGTCGGGGGGGCGTCCGGGCGCCCCCTTCGCCGCCGGGTCATCCTTTCAGGCGAAGATGGCGATCATCGTGCCGTCCCTGACCATCGCATAGATGTCTTCCATCTCGGGGTCGGTGACGGCGATGCAGCCATCCGTCCAGTCCGGCCCCCTGTGGTGGTTGAGCTGCCGATAGCCGTTCTCGCCGTGGATGAAGATGTCCCCGCCGGGCTTGCGGCCCGCCGCCTGCGCCACCGCGATGTCCTGCGTATTCGGGTAGGAGATGCCGACCGACAGGTGGAACCGGCTGTCCGGGTTGCGCCGGTCGATGAGGTAGGCGCCTTCCGGGGTGCGTCCGTCGCCCTCGAACCGCTTGTGGCCGAGCGGATCGAACCCCAGTGCGATATCGAATTTGCGCAAGACCCGCCGTTCGTGCAGCAGATACATGCGGCGATCCGCCTTGTGGACCTCGACCCGGGTTACCTCAGGCCCGTCGTATCGTCTGAATTTTGATGGCGCCCCGCAGGCCGCAAGCCCCGCCAGTGCCGTTGCCGTCAGCATGAAGTGCCGTCTGCCCGTCCGCATCTTTGCCACTGCCCCAGTCTTGTCGTTGTTCTTGGCATATTGTTTTGCGGGCAAGCATACACGATCCCGCAGCGCCGGAAAAGCGGCTGTCGAAGGGTGAAAGCTGCGGCGAAACGGCCGTTTGCCCCTTGCCCGGAACCTTTCCCATGCCCTCTGTTTCGCCCTTTGGCAAGCGCCGGGGGGGGGGCGTCACACCGGCTCACCGGCCCGCCACAGTCAGCCCCGGTCGTGCTCGCCCATCCGCCGCTCGATCGCTTCCAGCCGTTGCAGCACCTCCTCGCGGTAGGCGTCGGTCGCGGCGTTGGTTTCCTCGGCATGGGCCTCCTGCATCGAGTTGACGATCAGGCCGACGATCAGGTTGACCACCGCGAAGGTCGTGACCATGACGAAGGGCAGGAAGAACGCCCAGGCGTGGGGATAGACCTCCATCACCGGGCGCACGGTGCCGGAAATCCAGCTGTCCAGCGTCATCACCTGGAACAGGGTGAACCCCGACCGGCCCAGCGTGCCGAACCATTCGGGAAAGCTCTCGCCGAACAGCTTGGTCGCCATCACGGCGCTGATGTAGAAGATCATCCCCATCAGCAGGAAGACCGAGCCCATCCCGGGCAGCGCCCGCAGGAAGCCCTCGACCACCCGCCGCAGGCTCGGCGTGACCGAGACCACCCGCAAGAGTCGCAGGATGCGCAGCGCCCGCAGAACGGAAAACCCCTGCGCCCCGGGCACCAGCGCGATGCCGACGATCAGGAAATCGAACACGTTCCAGCCCGAGCGGAAGAATCCCCAGCGGAAGGCCACCAGCTTGAGCCCGATCTCGATCACGAAGATTGACAGGCAGATCCGGTCGAGCGTGGCGATCACCGGCCCCGCCGCGCCCATGATGCCGGCCGATGTCTCCATCCCCAGCAGCACGGCGTTGAACAGGATCACCCAGATGATGCCGCCCCGTACCCTTGGCGATTCGACGAAAGCGGCCAGCCTCTCGCGCGTCATGCGGTCCCTCCCCGGTTCAGGGCGCGATATGCGGCAAGGAAAAGCGCGCCGCAAGCTCCACATGGGTGGACCAGCGGAATTGATCGACCACCTGTATGCGGTCGATCCGGTATCCGGCACTGATCAGGATTTCCGCATCGCGCGCGAAGGTGACCGGGTTGCAGGAGACGGCGGCGATCACCGGCACCCGCGCTTCGGCCAGTGCGCGGGTCTGGGCCTCGGCCCCGGCGCGGGGCGGGTCGATCACCGCGACGTCGAAGCGGCGCAGCTCGTCGGGGGTAAGCGGGTTGCGGAACAGGTCGCGGGTCTCGGCAGTCACCTTCTTCAGCCCCTGCGCCCGCCGCCAGCCCGCCAGCAGCGCCGCGACCGGCGCCGCCTCACCCTCCACCGCATGGACCTCGGCCCGCGCGGCAAGCGGCAGGGCGAAGGTGCCCGAGCCCGCGAACAGATCGACGATGCGCCGCGCATCGCCCACCGCTTCGGTGACGGCGGCAAGCAACGCCGCCTCGCCTTGTTCCGTGGCTTGCAGGAAACCGCCGGGCGGCAATTCGACCCGCGCCGGGCCGAACGCCACCAGCGGCGCGGCGCGTTGCGCCACCGGCTCGCCCTCCCATGTCAGCCGGGCGAACCCCTGCGTCTCGGCCAGCGCGGCAAGGTCTTGCCGCATGTCCGCCGTCAGTTCGCGCCCGCCGGTGACCGCCAGATCCGGCCCGGTCAGGCTGCGGGTTACGGTCAGCGCCAGTTCCCCCTTGCGCGAGGCGCCGATGCGGGTGATCCCGGCCAGCCCCGGCAGGGTGGCCATCAGATCGGGATGCAGCAGCAGGCAGCCCGGCACCGGCACCACCTGCGCCGAGCCGCGCATGTGGAAGCCGACCATCGGCCCCGCCTTGCCGCGCCGCCCGGCCAGCACCGCGCGCCGCCGCGACCGGGACGGCGAGGTGACCGGTGGCCCGACCTCCGCCACGATCCCGCGCCCGGCAAGCGCGCTTTCCACCGCCCCGCGCTTCCAGCCCGCGACGAAGGAATCCGAGGCATGTTGCAGTGCGCAACCGCCGCAGGCGCGGGCGTGGGGGCAGGGCGGGCGCACCCGGTCGGGCGAGGGCGTGACGATGCGCGGGGCCTCCATGCGGTCGCCCGTGATCTCGCCCTCCACCACCTCGCCGGGCAGGGTGCCGGGCACGAAGATCCCTTTAGCGATACCGTCGCCCCGGTGGCCCAGCCGCTCGACGGTCAGCCTCATTCCGCCGCCTCACCGGGGGGATCGACGCCGATGAACCCGCCCGACTGCCGGTTCCAGTAGCGCGCATAAAGGCCGTGCCGCGCCAGCAACTCGTCATGGCTGCCCTGTTCGACGATCCGGCCCGCGTCCAGCACGATGATCCGGTCCATCGCGGCGATGGTCGAAAGCCGGTGGGCGATGGCCAGAACGGTCTTGCCCTGCATCGCCCGTTCCAGCGCCTGCTGGATGCTGGCCTCCACCTCGGAATCCAGCGCGCTGGTGGCCTCGTCCAGCACCAGGATCGGCGCGTCCTTGAGGAAGGCCCGCGCCAGCGCGATCCGCTGCCGCTGGCCGCCGGACAGTTTCACCCCGCGCTCGCCCAGATGGGCGTCATAGCCGCGCCGCCCCTTGTGATCGATCATCTCCATGATGAAATCATGCGCCTCGGCGGCCTGTGCCGCCGCCACCATCTCGGCCTCGGTCGCGTCCGGGCGGCCGTAAAGGATATTGTCCCGGGCCGAGCGGTTGAACATCGCGGTTTCCTGCGTGACCATGCCGATCTGGTGGCGCAGGCTTTCCTGCGTGACCCCGCGCAGGTCGTGCCCGTCGATGCGCACCGTGCCCTTCTCGCTGTCGTAAAGCCGCAGCAGCAGCGCCACCAGCGTCGATTTCCCCGCGCCCGAGGCGCCGACGATGCCCAGTTTGTCGCCCGGGGCGATGGTCAGGTCGATGTCGCGCACCCCGCTCGTGCCGCCGCCATAGGCGAAGGACACCCTGTCGAAGGCGATCTCGCCGCGCACCCGGCCCAGCGCCACTGCGCCCGGCGCGTCGGTCAGTTCATGCGGTGGCGTCAGCGTGCGCATCCCGTCCTCGATCTCGCCCACGTTGGCATAGACGCCCATCAGCGCGAAACTGACCCAGCCGGTCATCTGCGCGATGCGGATCGCGATCGCGCCCGCCGCCACGATATCCCCCGCCGTGGCGATCCCGTCCCGCCAGAGCCAGAGCGTGCCGCCGATCAGCAAGACCGGCAGCAGCCCGGCCGTGGTCATCAGCGCCAGCCGGAACCATGCCGAGATCACGCCGAACTCCAGCGCCCGCTCGCGATAAAGCCCCATGGAGTTCAGCGCGGCGCGGTCCTCGTGCTCGGCATGGGCGAACAGCTTGACCGTCTTGATATTGGTGATGGTATCGACCACCTGCCCCGAAACCATCGCCCGCGCCGCCGCCCGCGCCGCCGAGGTGCTGCGCACCCGTGGCAGGAAGAACCGGATCAGAACCAGATAACCGGCGAACCAGACCGCCAGCGCCAGCGCCACCCTTGTGTCGATCGCCAGCAGGAACAGCGCCGAGCCGACGATCGAGGCGACGGCGAAGGCCACCACGTTGATCACCTCGACCGTCACATCGGTCAGCGCCCGCGCCGTCTGGATCTGTTTCTGCGCAATCCGCCCGGCGAAATCGTTGTCGAAGAAGGTGACCGCCTGTCCCATGGTCCAGCGATGCAGCCGCGACAGCACCAAGGGCATCAGGTTCGGCCCGATCATCACCGAGTTCGCCGCCGAAGACGCCGCGAAGACCAGCGGCCGCGCCACAAGGAAAAAGGCCGCGAACAGGGCCAGCAACGGCCAGTGTTCGGCCAGGAACCGCTCGGCCGCGGTCTCGACCGTGGCGTCGATCACCATGCCGAGGATCAGCGCCGACAGCACCTCGAGCGTGCCCGCAAGAACCGAGAGCACCGTGCCCAGCACCAGCGCCGGCCAGGCGCCGCGCAGCCCCCACAGGCAAAAGGCGCCCAGTTGCTGCGGCGGTGGCCCGTCGGCGGGGCGGAAGGCGTCGATCATGTCGCCGATCCGGGTCATTCGGTGGCCTCCTGCCCGGGCCACGGTGCGGTCGGCCGCCCGACAGACCGGATCAGCGCGGCCTTGCCCGCCGCGATGACCGGGAACGGCCCGCGCCGCCGGGGCGGGGTGTCGGCCCCGGCACGGGCGGAACAGGGGCGGGCGGGGTTTTCAAGATACCGGAACATGGGGATACGCTTTCAGCTTGCCCGCTGTATATGGTTCTTCGTGCGGGGAACCCGCTGGATATAGTCCTTCGCGCGGGGGAATGGAACCGGGGGTCAGCCAAGCAGCGCCGCCTTGCCAAGGGTCATGCCCGAGGCGATCCAGCGGGTTTCCAGCTCGTGCAGCCGTGTGCCCAGTGCGGGGCCGGTCAGCGCGGGCATCAGGTCGGCGGCGCGGACCGGAAACTCCGCGGCTGCCCCGCGGGCGACAGCACCCTCCCAGCCCTCGGGGGGTGGGGTTCCGGTCAGCGCGGCATGGGTCAGCACCACGTCCGCCGCCGTCCGGGGGCCAAGCCGATAGCCTGCCTCGGCCGCCCCCATGCCGTCGAGCGCGGCGGCGCGGATCCGGCCCAGTTCCGCCGCCTCTGACCGCGACAGGCGCAAGAGCCGCGCCGCGCCCGCACCGCCCAGCACCGCGAGACGGCGCGGCCAGTGCGGCGGGCGGGCGCCTTCCAGATGCACCAGCACCGGCAGCGCCCTGGCCGAGGCGCCGGGCAGCACCCGCATCAGAAGGCCGATCGACTCCATCGCCGCCACCGCGGGCGCGGGGTCGGGGGCAGAGAGCAGGCGGCGCATCTCCGCCCCCACCCGCTCGCGCGAAAGGGTCTCGATCCCGGCCAGATTCGCGGCGCAGGCCGCCAGCGCCTCCGGGTCCATGCCCGCTTCGGGGTCGCCATACCAGGCGTGAAAGCGGAAAAAGCGCAGGATGCGCAGGTAATCCTCGGCGATCCGCGCGCCCGCGTCGCCCACGAAGCGCACCCGCCGCGCCAGCAGGTCGGGCAGCCCGCCCAGCGGGTCGATCACCTCGCCCCCGGGGCTGGCGTAAAGCGCGTTCATGGTGAAGTCGCGCCGGGCGGCGTCCTCCTCGATCCGGTCGGACCAGGCGACGGTCGCGTTGCGGCCGAAGGTCTCGACGTCGCGGCGGAAGGTGGTGACCTCATGCGGGATGCCGTCCGCCACCACCGTCACCGTGCCGTGGCCCAGCCCGGTCGGGACCACCCGCAGACCGGCCTGTTCCGCCAGCGCGGTCACGGCCTCCGGCCTTGCGTCGGTCGCGATGTCGATATCCGCCACCCTTCGGCCCAGCAGCGCGTCGCGCACGCAGCCGCCCACGAACAGCGCCCGGTGCCCGCCCGACTCCAGCGCGGCGATCACCGCGCGTGTGCCGGGGCGCGACAGCCAGCCGCCGGTGATCTTCACGGCCCCAGCCTTTCGGCCAGCCCCCGCAGGATCCGCGCCGTCGCCCCCCAGATGTAATAGGGCCCCCAGGGCACGGTGTAATAGCTGCGCCACTCTCCGCGCCACCAGCGCCGCTCCACCCGGTAGCGCGACAGGTCGGTGAGATGCGACAGCGGCACGAAGAACACCTCCTCGACCTCGCCCGCGTCCGGGACGGGCCGGAAATCCTCGTGGATCCGGCCCAGAACCGGGGTCACGGTATAGCCCGTCACCGTTTCGTGCGGTGGCATCCGGCCCAGAACCTCGACCAGCGCCGGGGGCAGGCCCACCTCCTCCTGCGCCTCGCGCAGGGCGGCGGCCTCGGGGCCGTGGTCGGTGGGTTCGATCTTGCCGCCGGGCAGGGCGATCTGCCCCGGATGGTCGCGCAGATGCGACGAGCGCCGGGTCAGCACCACGCGCGGTTCCTCCACGCCGGGCGCACCGGGGGCAAGCGTCAGCAGCACCGCCGCCGGTTGCAGCACCAGCCCTTCGGGCCGCCGGTAACCGGGGTTCAGGTCGAAATCCGACGACACCGGCGCCGGGTCGGCCAGCGCCCGCAGCACCCGCCGGACCGGATCAGGCGCGGTCATCGGCCGCCCCTTTCGCCTCGAACCCCACCGTCGCCGGGTCAAGCACGTAATGCGCGCCGCAGAACTGGCAATCGGCGGTGACGATGCCGTCTTCGGTCGTCATCGTGCCAATGTCCTTGGTCGAATAGATCGACAGGCTCTGGCGTACACGCTCGACCGAACAGGTGCAGCCAAAGCGCACCGGCTGGGCGTCGAAGACCCGCGGCTGTTCCTCGTGGAACAGGCGCACCAGCAATTCCGTGGGCGAGACGCGCGGCCCGATCAGCTCCATCA
>Ga0172382_10005811_pt1 | contig 18204 bp, 19 predicted proteins | sample Leawel138RmetaG_FD_122245 | JGI IMG/M metagenome (GOLD analysis project Ga0172382, IMG submission 122245) | Leachate microbial communities from a municipal landfill in Southern Ontario, Canada - Leachate well 138R metaG | ecosystem: Engineered > Solid waste > Landfill > Unclassified | place...
CAGGCCTTGGTTATCCTCGCCAGAAAGCTGGCCCGCGTTGCCTTCGCCTTACTCAAGAACCAAGCCGACTATCGGCCAAAATCACTTCAGGAGGCTTGTCCGCAGACATAGAATCTCCTACGGTTCGTGCCCAGCACCGGGCAGTGGTGCTAGATCTTCAGTCATAGGGCGGGTCGTGTCCGCCGCAGCACGGCGCCCATGGGGCGCCCTATGCTACCCATTAGGAACACGTGTTTAGATCTTCAGGCGCTCGACCACGCGGCCGTGCTGCAGATGCTGCTCGATGATGTCGTCGATGTCTTCGCGGTCGACATAGGTGTACCAGGTTTCCTGCGGGTAGATGACGATCACCGGTCCCTCGGCACAGCGGTCGAGACAGCCGGCGCTGTTGATGCGCACGCCGCCCGGCCCGGCCAGGCCCAGGGCCTTCACCTTGTCCTTGGCGTAGTCGCGCAGCGCCTGGGCATTGTGGTCCTGGCAGCAGGCCTTGCCCTCGCGCTGGTTGGTGCAGAAGAAAACGTGGTGTTTGTAGTAGGACATACTGGTCCGCCACTGTTATTGCGATGGCGCGTAGTCTACCATGAGGCGCTGTTTTCCTGCCGTGACCCCCACATTGAACCTGCTGCCCCAAATCCTGGCCGACGCCGACCGCTGCGTGCTGTGCGGCATGTGCCTGCCCCACTGTCCCACCTATGGCCTGAGCCATAACGAGGCGGAGTCGCCGCGCGGACGCATCGCGCTGATGCTGGCGGTGGCACGCGGACAACTGGAGCCCGATGCCGGCCTACGCAGCCATCTGGAGCGCTGTCTGGGTTGCCGCGCCTGCGAGGCCATGTGCCCCTCGCTGGTACCCTACGGCCGGCTGCTGCGCAACACCCGCGAACATCTGTATCGGCAGGAGCATTCACGCCTCGCCGAGACGCTGGCGACGCCGACGCGACGCACGCTGCTGCGCGGCGCGCTACGGCTGTTTCAGGCCAGCGGCCTGCAAAAGCTCACGCAGAAGCTGCACCTCCTCGGCCACAGCGCCGCCGGCCGCCTGGTGCAGGGCCTGCCGGCAAGCACCGCCGCGCCGGCCCTGCCCACATTCACGCCGGCCCAGGGTGCAGAGCGCGGCCAGGTGGCGCTGTTCACCGGCTGCACCGGCGACCTGCTGCAGCGCGGCCTGCTGCACGATGCGCGGCGCCTGCTGAGCGCGCTGGGCTATGCGGTCCATATCCCGCCGCACCAGGGCTGCTGTGGCGCACTGCATGTGCAGCAGGGCGATGGCGCGAGCGCGCGCCGCCTGGCACGGCAGAACCTGGCGGCCTTCCCCGCCGCCGCGGAGGCCATCATCAGCGTCGCCAGCGGCTGCGGCGCCCTGCTGCATGAATACGATCAGCTGCTGGAAGATGAACAGGCGGCCGGTTTCGCGCAACGCGTGGTCGACATCAACGCCTTTCTCGCCGGCGTGGAATGGCCGGACCACCTGCGGCTGCATCCTCTGGCGCAGAAGGTGGCGGTGCACGAGTCCTGCACGCTGCGCAATGTCCTGCACGGCCAGAAGACGCTGTACACGCTGCTGCGCCGCATACCGCAGCTGGAGGTGGTCGATCTGCCGCACAACGAACGCTGCTGCGGCGCCGCCGGCAGTTATCTCATCGAACAGCCGGAGGCCGCCGACGCCCTGCGCGCCGACAAGGTCGCCGCGACGGCGGCGCTGCAGCCGCAGTGGCTAGCCAGCGCCAACATCGGCTGCGCCATGCATCTGGCAGCCGGGCTGCGCGAGGCGGGGCTGGCGGTGGAGGTGGTGCATCCGGTGAGTCTGCTGGCGCGGCAACTGTAGGAGCGAATCGTATTCGCGATAACCGCCTCCGGCAGGCAGGTCGCGAATACGATTCGCTCCTACACGACTGCAACTCCCGCGGCAGACCATCGCCTCTACTGGTCGCGAATACGATTCGCTTCTACAATTGAGCCACCATGCGCAACTACTCTCCCATCGACACGCTGCTCCTAAATCTCGACACCGGCCTGCGTACCGTGTTCGGCCAGCCGGTGCTGACCGAGCGTCCCAATCCGGCAGAAAATTTGCCCGACGCGGAACTGAGCGAGGCAGAACGCGTACTGGCCGGTCGGCTGATGCGCATCAACCATGCCGGCGAGGTATCGGCGCAGGGCCTGTATCAGGGCCAGGCGCTGACCGCGCGGCTACCGGAGGTGCGCGGCAAGATGGAACGCGCCGCGCTGGAGGAGAACGATCACCTGGAGTGGTGCGAACGGCGCGCAGAGGAGCTGGGCACCCACGTCAGCTATCTCAACCCGATCTGGTATGTGGGCTCGCTGGCCATCGGCGCCCTCGCCGGCGCGGCCGGCGACAAGTGGAGCCTGGGCTTCGTGGTGGAGACCGAGCATCAGGTGGTCAGGCATCTGGACGAGCACCTGGCGCAGCTGCCGCCGCATGATCAGCGCAGTCGCGCGGTGCTGGAGCAGATGAAGGAGGACGAGGCCCACCACGCCACCCTCGCCCTGCACGCCGGCGGCGCCCCGCTGCCGGCACCGGTCAAGACGCTGATGGGTCTGGTGTCGAAGGTGATGACGCGGACGGCGTATTGGATCTGAACCGCGTAGGCCCGATATAGCGCAGCGGTATCGGGCAGCAACTGCCGGACACCGCTGCGCTATGTCCTGCCTACACGCTATTTTTTAGGAATCTTCTTCAGGTTCCGCCCGTAGAAAATCTCCAGCATTTCCCGCTGCAGGCGCCGGCGGATGGTACGCGAGTCTGCCGGATCGAGGTCCCGCGCCTGGACGCCGAACAGGTAGTTATCCAGGTCGAACTCCTTGAGCATCATCTTGGTGTGGAAGATGTTCTCCTGATAGACGTTGACGTCGATCATCTGGTAACGCTCCAGGGTGTCGCGCGCAATGTAGTTCTGGATCGAATTGATCTTGTGGTCGATGAAGTACTTGCGCCCCTTGACGTCGCGGGTGAAGCCGCGCACGCGGTAGTCCATGGTGACGATGTCGGACTCGAAGCTGTGGATCAGATAGTTCAGCGCCTTGAGCGGCGAGATGCGGCCGCAGGTGGAGACGTCGATATCGGCGCGGAAGGTGCTGATGCCGTTGTCCGGATGGCTCTCCGGATAGGTGTGCACGGTGATGTGGCTCTTGTCCAGGTGCGCCACCACGGCGTCCGGCAGCAGCGGGCCGGGCGACTCGGTGTTGGACAGGTCCTGCGACAGCACCGGCTCCTCGGAGATGAGCATGGTGACGCTGGCGCCCTGCGGATCGTAGTCCTGGTGGGCGATATTGAGGATGTTGGCGCCGATGATGTCGGCCACATCGGTGAGGATGTTGGTCAGCCGTTCGGCGTTGTATTCCTCGTCGATGTACTCGATGTACTCGCGCTGCTGGGCATCGGTCTGCGTGTAGCAGATGTCGTAGATGTTGAAGCTCAGCGTCTTGGTCAGGTTGTTGAAACCGTGCAGCTTGAGCTTGGTTCCGAGAGAGTCAGGCAATTCATGCACCTCCACAGTACAGTCAGGAAGTCCCCGACCGGCCGGTACGGCACGATCGGAGCCGCGCATTATCCCTGATTGGGGAGCAAAAGGGGGATAAAAATGCCCTCAGCCTGCCACGATCTCATAGTCGTGGGTGATCTCCGCCACCTTGCCCAACATGATGGAGGCGGAACAGTACTTCTCCGCCGACAGTTCCACCGCCCGCTTCACCTGCGCCTCCTTCAACTCCTTGCCGGTGACGATGAAGTGGACATGGATGCGGGTGAAGACCTTGGGGTCGGTTTCGGCACGCTCGGCGCTGATCTCGGCCACACAGTCGCTGATAGACTGCCGCGCCTTCTTCAGGATACTGACCACGTCGAAGGAGGTGCAGCCCCCCATGCCGAGCAGCAGCATTTCCATGGGGCGCGGCCCCAGGTTGCGTCCGCCATGATCCGGTGGGCCGTCCATCACCACCGCATGGCCACTGGCCGTCTCCCCCAGGAAGGTGGCCTGTTCCACCCACTTGATGCGCGCCTTCATTTTCACTTTCCTCGATATTGGGCTACCCTAGGGCGCCATTGTAACTGCTTGCCTGGACCAAGACAGGCTGGTATACGTAACACCCACTAATTTACTAGGGACAAGGGGTCATCATGACGGCCAAGGCGCTGACCACCGGCAACCCGGCGATCGATCGCTTCCTGGTCCATTGCCATCGCCGCAAATACGCCTCCAAGAGCAGCATCATCCGCGCCGGCGACAAGCCTGACGTGCTGTATTACGTCATCAAGGGCGGCATGACGGTGCTGATCGAGGACGACAGCGGGCGCGAGATCGTGCTGGCCTATCTCAACCCCGGCGACTTCTTCGGCGAGATGGGCCTGTTCGACGAGGCGGCCGGGCGTAGCGCCTGGGTGCGCTCGCGCACCGAGTGCGAGCTGGCCGAGATCAGCTATACCCGCTTCCGCCAGGTGGCGCACGACGACCCGGAAATCCTCTTCGCCCTGGCCAGCCAGATGGCGGCGCGGCTGCGCACCACCAGCCGCAAGGTAGGCGACCTGGCCTTCCTCGACGTCACCGGCCGCATCGCCCGCACCCTGCTCGACCTCACCAAGGAACCGGATGCCATGACCCATCCCGACGGCATGCAGATCCGCATCACCCGTCAGGAGATCGGGCGCATCGTCGGCTGTTCGCGCGAAATGGCCGGCCGCGTGCTCAAGACCCTGGAAGAACAGGGCCTGATCTCGGTGAAGGGCAAGACCATCGTCGTCTTTGGTGCCCGCTAAGTGACAAGTGGCAAGGAAGAGGGTGTTGCCTTTAGCTTGTCACTTGCAACTTGAAACTTGTAGCTAAGTATTAAACAACTCTGCCAGCTTCTCCCCCGGCTCCGCCGCCCGCATAAACGCCTCTCCCACCAGAAAGCTGTGCACACCGTGACGGCGCATCAGCGCCACGTCGTCGCGGCTCAGGATGCCACTCTCGGTGACCACGATGCGGTCGTCCGGGATCTGCGCCAGCAGGTCGAGGGTGGTTTGCAGGGAAACCTCGAAGGTGCGCAGATTGCGGTTGTTGATGCCGACCAGGGGCAGCGGCAGGCGCAGCATGCGTTCCAGCTCCTGCCCGTCGTGCACCTCCACCAGCACATCCAGCCCCAGTTCCGTCGCGGCGGCGCTCAGCTCGGCCATCTGTCCGTCGCTCAATGCGGCGGCGATGAGCAGGATGCAGTCGGCGCCGATGGCGCGCGCCTCCACCACCTGATAGGGGTCGATGATGAAGTCCTTGCGGATCACCGGCAGCGCACAGGCTGCGCGGGCTTGTTGCAGGTATTCGTCGCTACCCTGGAAGAAATCGATATCGGTCAGTACCGACAGGCAGGCCGCGCCGCCGCGTTCGTAGGAAGCCGCGATCTCCGCCGGACGGAAATCGGGCCGCAACAGGCCCTTGCTGGGCGAGGCCTTCTTCACCTCGGCGATCACCGCCGGCAGCCCGGCGGCCAGCTTGGCGCGCAGGGCGCCGACGAAGGAGCGCAGCGCCGGCGCCGCCGGCACGCGGTCGCGCAACTCTGCGAGGCTCACCTGACTGCGCCGCGCCGCGATCTCTTCGGTCTTGCGCTGCAGGATCTTCTTCAGAATGTCCGGGGTATCGCTCACGTCATGCCGCCTTGAAGTTGTTGCTGATCTGCACCAGGCGGTTGAGCCGTTCGCGTGCGGCACCGCTGGCAATCACTTCACGCGCCTGCTGCACGCCCTCTTCCAGCGTGGCCGCCAGGTCGGCGGCATAGATGGCGGCGCCGGCATTGAGCACCACGATATCGCGCGCCGGGCCCGCCTTGTCGTCGAGTACATCGCGCATGATGCCGAGACTCTGTTCCGGCAACTCCACGGCCAGGCGCTTCACATCGGCGCGCGCCATGCCGAACTGTTCCGGCGTGATGGCATAGCGCTTGAGCGTGCCGTGCTGCCACTCCGCCACCTGGGTCGGCGCACTGATGCTGATCTCGTCCATGCCGTCCTCGGCATGCACGATGAGCACATGCTTCGAGCCCAGCCGGCCCAGCACCTGGGCCAGCGGTTCCAGCCACTCGCCGCTGTAGACGCCGAGCACCTGATGCGGCGCGCCGGCCGGATTGGTCAGCGGACCCAGCACATTGAAGATGGTGCGCACGCCCATTTCGCGGCGCGGGCCGATGGCGTGCTTCATGGCGCTGTGATGCTTGGGGGCGAACATGAAGCCGACGCCGACCTGCCTGACGCACTCGCCGACCTGCGCCGGCGTGAGATCAAGATTGACGCCCGCCGCCTCCAGCACGTCGGCGCTGCCGGACTTGCTCGATACCGAGCGGTTGCCGTGCTTGGCCACGTTGGCGCCGGCCGCGGCCACCACAAAGGCCGCCGTGGTCGAGATGTTGAAGGTGTGGGCGCCATCGCCGCCGGTACCGCAGGTATCCACCAGATGCGACAGCTCCAGCTCGACCCGCGTCGCCAGCTCACGCATCACGCCGGCGGCGGCGGCGATCTCGTCCACCGTCTCGCCCTTCATGCGCAGGCCGACGAGGAAGCCGCCGATCTGCGCCGGCGTCGCCTCGCCGGTCATGATCAGGCGCATCGCCGCCGTCATTTGCTCGGAGCTGAGGTCGCGGCGCTCGGTGACGGCGCGGATGGCGGTCTGCATGTCCATGGTGGAAAACCTTTGTCGTTATGTTCGGCAAAATGTCGGGCGATTGTCCCGTTTCCCCGCCGCAGCGGTCAAGGCGCCGCTGCGGCGCCGTAGCGCTCCTGCCAGCCCCACACCAGAAGACCGACGCAGGCCAGCGCCAGCATGCCGAGAGCCAGGCTCCAAACATGATGGGCAATGAGCGGCACCAGCAGCGCTGCCACCAGGGCGTTGAAACCGACCTGCATGAAGGACTGCACTGCCGCGGCCATGCCGCGGTTGCGCGGGAAACAATCCAGGGCCAGCACGGTCAGGTTGGGCATGCTGAACGATACCGCAAAGGCATACAGCACCAGCGGTGCCAGCACGTTCACCGGTGCCGGCGGCAGCAGCAGGGCCTGCGCCACATTGAACACGCTCGCCGCCAGCATCAGCGCATAGCCGATGCGGATGCCGCGCTGCGGCGTCATGCGCCCGGCAAGCCGGCTCATGGCAAAGGAACCCAACATCAGGCCGCCCACCATCGGCACGAACTGCATCCAGAAATCTTTGACGCCCAGATGCAGATGGTCATACAGCAGCGTCGGTGCGGCGGCGATATAGATGAAGAAGCCACCGAAGTTGAGGGCGAAGGCCAGCACCAGCCCCATGAAACGGCGATGACGCAGCGCCATGCCATAGGCCCCTGCCACCTTCACCGGATGGATCGAGTGACGCCCGTCGGCCGGCAGCGTCTCCGGCGCGCGCCAGGCGATGACGGCAAGCACGGCAACACCGAGCACGGCGAGAAACCAGAACACCGCGCGCCAGCCGGACCAGTCCTGCAGCACGCCGCCGATCATCGGCGCAATCGCCGGTGCAATGGCGAAGATCAGCATGGCGTGGGACAGCACGCGCTGGGCATGGTGGCCGCTGAAGGCATCACGCACCATGGCCCGGCCCACCACCACGCCGGCGCCGGCGGACAGCCCCTGCACCACGCGCCAGAACAACAGGCCGCCGATGGTCGTGGTCAAGGCGGCGCCGATGCTGCCGATCACATACAGCGCCAATGCGCCGATGATCACCGGACGACGGCCGAAACTGTCGGACAGCGGGCCATAGATCAGCGTGGTCAAGGCAAAGGCCGCCAGATACAGGCCCATGGTCTGCTGCATCTGCGCATGACTTGCCGCCAGATCGGCGGTGATGGCCGGGAAGGACGGCAGATAGGTATCGATGGTGAACGGCGCCAACATCGACAGCGCGGCGACCACGAAGGCGATGAACAGCGGATGATGCGCCGTGGAGGCGCCAGGATTCGACACGATAATCTCCGTTAAGCAGCGCTATATCGCGAATGCGATTCGCTCCTACAGGAGGGCATGAACCGTAGGAGCGAATCGTATGCGCGATACCGTACCTTCTAGGCGCGCCGCCCGCCCCGCATGGCGAGGAAGTTGCGCAGCATGTCATGGCCGTGCTGGGTGAGGATCGATTCGGGGTGGAACTGCACGCCCTCGATGACGAACTCGCGGTGACGCACACCCATGATGGCCTCGCGCGTGCCGTCGGCATTCTGCGTCCACGCCGTCACCTCCAGACAATCAGGCAGCGAAGACTGCTCGATCACCAGCGAGTGATAACGCGTGGCCTGGAACGGGTTGCCCAGACCGGCGAACACGCCGACGTCGGCGTGATAAATCTGCGATGTCTTGCCGTGCATGATCACGCCGGCGTGCACGATGTTCCCGCCGAAGGCCTGGCCGATGGACTGGTGGCCCAGGCACACGCCGAGGATCGGCAGCTTGCCGGCAAAATGCTGGATGGCGGCGACGGAAATGCCCGCCTCGCTGGGCGAGCAGGGGCCCGGCGAAATCACCAGGCGCTCCGGCTGCAGCCGCTCGATCTCCTCGATGGAGATCTGGTCATTGCGATGCACCTGCACATCGGCGCCCAGCTCGGCGAAGTACTGCACCAGGTTGTAGGTGAAGGAGTCGTAGTTATCGATCATCAGCAACATGATGTGTCCCTCACCGGCGCGCCACGTCGAGCCCGGCCTCGGCCAGCGTGGCGGCACGGAAGATGGCGCGGCTCTTGTTCATGGTTTCATCCCACTCGTTGCGCGGCACCGAGTCGTAGACGATGCCGGCACCGGCCTGCATGTAGAGCGTGCCCTCCCTGACCACCGCGGTGCGGATGGCGATGGCGGTGTCCATGTTTCCGTTCCAGGCCAGATAGCCGACGGCGCCGGCGTAGACACCGCGCTTCACCGGCTCCAGCTCATCGATGATCTCCATGGCGCGGATCTTCGGCGCGCCGGAAACGGTGCCGGCCGGGAAGGTGGCGCGCAGGGCATCCATGGCGCTCATGCCGGCCTTCAGTTTGCCCTCGACGTTGGAGACGATGTGCATCACATGGGAATAGCGTTCGATCACCATCTTCTCGGTAAGCTCGACGCTGCCGGTCTCGGCGATGCGGCCGACGTCGTTGCGGCCGAGGTCGATGAGCATCAGGTGCTCGGCGATCTCCTTGGGATCGGCCAGCAGCTCCGCCTCCAGGGCCTTGTCCTGCTCCTCGCTCTTGCCGCGCGGCCGCGTGCCGGCGATGGGGCGCACCGTCACCTTGCCGTCTTCGCAGCGGGTGAGGATCTCCGGCGAGGAGCCCACCACCTGGAAGCCGTTCAGGTCCAGATAGAACATGTAGGGCGAGGGATTGAGGCTGCGCAGGGAGCGGTACAGATCCAGCGACGGCGCATAGAACGGGATCGACAGGCGCTGCGACAGCACCACCTGCATGATGTCTCCATCGACGATGTACTCTTTGGAGCGGCGCACCGCCTCCTCGAAACCATGCTGGGTGAAGCCGGAAACGAAGTCCTGTTCGGTCACCTGGTGCGGCGGCGTGGCCGGGCGCGCCGGCAGCGGCCCGCGCAACTGGGCGATGAGCTGATCGAGGCGCTGCTGCGCCGCCGCCAGCGCATCCTGCTGTGCCGGATCGGCGTGAACGATGACATGCAGCTTGCCGCTCAGGTTGTCGAACACCACCACCTCGTCCGACACCATCAGCATCACGTCCGGCACGCCCATCTCATCGGTGTTGGGACAGGGGCCGAGACGCGGCTCGATGTAGCGCACGGTGTCGTAGCCGAAATAGCCGACCAGCCCGCCGTTGAAGCGCGGCTCGCCCGCCTCGCAGGCCACCTGGTAGCGCTGCTGGAACTGTTCGACCCAGGCCAGCGGATCGGTGACCGTTTCGTTCTCCACCACGTCACCGTCGTGCTCGATCTCGATGTCATGGCCGCGCACACGCACCACGGTGCGGCAGGGCAGGCCGATGATGGAATAGCGGCCCCATTTCTCGCCGCCCTGCACCGATTCGAACAGATAGGAGTACGGCGCGTTGGCCAGCTTGAGGTAGGTGGACAGCGGTGTGTCGAGATCGGCGAGGACCTCGCGCGCCACGGGAATGCGGTTGTAGCCCTGGGAGGCGAGTTCGGCGAAACGTTGTGGAGTCATGGCAGCTACCTGACAGGCAAAGTGATTAGGGAATCAACGGGTACACGCGTGCGCTTACCAGCGGCGCCATCGCGTCCCGGTGATTCCCAGCTTTGCTGTGTCGGTATGTACCATGTTCATGCTTGTAGTTTCAGTAGACCCGGCAGTTCGGCCAGGGAGTCGATGACGGCATCGGGATTGGCCTCGCGGATATCGATGCCGTGGTTGTAGCCGTAGCTCACCGCCACCACCGCGAAGCCCGCCGCCCGCGCCGCATGCACGTCGTGCATGGAATCCCCTACCATCAGTGCGTGTGCCGGTTCGACTTTAAAGAAATCGGCGGCATGGAGCAAGGGCGCCGGATGGGGCTTCTTGTACGGCAGGGTGTCGCCGCTGACCACGATGCCGAAGTAGTCGCGGATCCCCAGGTCCTTGAGCAAGGGTTCGGTGAAGCGTGCCGCCTTGTTGGTGACGCAGGCCAGCTTGATGCCGGCGGCATGGAGCGCCGTCAGTCCCTCGCGGATGCCGGGGAACAGCTGGCTACGCTGGCTGGTGTTCACGGCATACAGCTCGGTGAAGATCGGCATGGCACGGGTGAAGTCGGCCTCGGTCGGCTCCGCCTCCAGCTCGCCGGTCAGGGCGCGCTTGACCAGGCGCTCGACGCCGTTGCCCACCCAGCCGCGCACCACGACCTCGCCATGGGGCGCGCGGCCCAGCTGCTGCATCATCTCATCGACGCAATAGGCCAGGTCCGGCACGCTGTCCACCAGCGTGCCGTCCAGGTCGATGAGGATCATCTCGGGTTTATTTAGCATGGCGTCAGATCGCGAAATCACGAGCTCGGGACGGCGTGCATCATTCAACAAATGAGTGAGCGCGCTCCCGACCTCGCATCCTCGCGTTACTTACCTACCTTGGCCAGTTCGGCGCGCATCTCGCCGATGATGGTGTTGTAGTGGTTCTTGTCCTTGTCGTTGCGCTTGCCGAACACGGCAGAGCCGGCGACGAAGGTATCCACGCCCGCCTCGGCCACTTCCCTGATGTTGGCCGGGCCGACGCCGCCGTCGATCTCCAGGCGGCAGTTGTACTTGCCGGCATCGATCATTGCGCGCACCTTGCGCGCCTTGTCGAGGACGTAGGGGATGAACTTCTGGCCGCCGAAGCCGGGGTTCACGCTCATCAGCAGCACCATGTCCAGCTTGGGCAGGGTGTATTCCAGCACGTCCAGCGGCGTGGCCGGGTTGAATACCAGGCCGGCCTTGCAGCCGCTTTCCTTGATCAGGCCGATGGTGCGGTCGATGTGCTCGGAGGCCTCCGGGTGGAAGGTGATGTAGGTGGCGCCGGCCTTGGCGAAGTCGGGGATGATGCGGTCCACCGGCTTGACCATCAGGTGCACATCGATGGGTGCGGTGACGCCGTGCTTGCGCAGGGCCTCGCACACCAGTGGGCCGATAGTCAGGTTCGGCACGTAGTGGTTGTCCATTACGTCGAAGTGAACGATGTCCGCGCCGGAGGCCAGCACGTTAACAACCTCCTCACCGAGACGGGCGAAGTCCGCCGACAGGATGGAAGGGGCAATCTGAAAGTCCGCCATGGTGATCCCTCTGAGCTTGATTTGTGATGCCCTCTGCGGGGCGTTATAAAAGTTGACCGCCGATTGTACCGGCTCCCGGCAGCCAATGCACACCGGCTTTACGGCCCCTGGCCCGACCGATATGCTGCAAGACCATGAAAACCCTACGTTATGTATTGCTGCTGCTCCTCAGTACCGGCCCGGCACAGGCGGAAGAACCACCGCCTGCCGCGACTGCAGCGGACGTTTCCGCTGCGGCCACTACAGCGGCACCCACACCTCCCGCCATAGAACAGGAGGTGGTGGCGCGATTGCGCGCCAGCCCGGCCGCCGCCGACGCCCAGGAACTGACGGCCGACGGCAAGCCGGTAATGGCCCTGTGGCGCGCCGAAACCCTGGGGCAGGCACAGGGCGCCGTCGTGCTGTTGCACGACATCGGAGCCCACGCCGACTGGCCCGGCGTGGTCGGACCGCTGCGGCAGGAACTGCCGCGGCACGGCTGGCACACCCTGTCGCTGCAACTGGCGGCAGCCGAGGAAACCCCGGCACGGCTGCGCGCCGCCCTCGCCTTCCTCGCCGGCAAGAACATCCGCAATATCATCCTGCTCGGTCACGGCGCGGGCGCCCAGGCCGCCCTGCGCCATGCCGTGGACAACAAGGGCAGCGTCAACGGCCTGGTGCTGATCGCCATGGGGCAAACCGAGGACCCCACCTTGCTGGAGCAGGCCGCCGTCCCCATCTACGACATCTACGGCAGTGCCGACCGTCTGGAGGTGCGCACGGCGGGGGCGCAGCGCCTCAGCGCGGGCCGCCGCCTGGTACGCCGGGCGGACACGGAGCTGCCACGCTACCGCCAATTCGTAGTGGAGGCGGCTGATCACTTCTTCAACCGGCAGACCGGGATCCTGCAGCGCCGCGTGCAGGGCTGGCTGCGCAGCCATGCCGAAGGCATGGAAATCAGACTGTAACGAGGGACCACGATGGGAATCGCTTCACTGCTGCACGTACTCTCCGCCACCCTCTGGGTCGGCGGCATGTTCTTCGCCTACATGGTGCTGCGTCCCGTGGCGGCCAGCCAGCTGGAGCCGCCGCAGCGGCTGCGGCTGTGGGCCACCTGCTTTCAGGGTTTCTTCATCTGGGTGTGGGCCGCCGTGACCCTGTTGCCGCTCACCGGCTACTGGATGCTGTTCAGCATGTTCCAGGGCATGGCCAACGCGCCACTCTACGTGCACACCATGAACGGCCTGGGCCTGGTGATGATCGCGCTGTACCTGTGGCTGTATTTCCGTCCCTACCGCGCCCTGCGCGCCGCCGTGGCGCGGCAGGACTGGCCCGGCGGCGCGGGCCACCTCGCCACCATCCGTCGCATCGTCGGCAGCAACCTGCTGCTCGGGCTGGCGACCATCGCCGTCGCCTCCGCCGGACGCTATCTGATCTGACGCAGCAGCAGGCGACACCGGGGACAAGGAAAACACCGGCGCAGACATTTGAGTCCCCACCTGCGCCCGGCGTGCGTCCGCCCGCATGCCGCCTCGTGCGCGGCCACTGCCGCAGATCAGTCTGCGGCCGGCGCCGGCGGAGTAGCCGGCGCCACCACTGGTTGCACCACCGCCGCCACATCGAGCATGCGTATCGCATCCACCGCGACCTCAAAGGCCCCCTCGTGACACAGCCCGCTGATGGAGGCCTGCTGATAGCCGTCGAGTGCGGCACGGATACAGGCCTCGCGCACGGTATTTGCCACTAGCATATGTAACCCTTCGCCCTGCATGCCCCCTCCTCTGCCGCTCCTGCGGCTGCTGCCATCACCCGCACGGTTTTCGCGCGCATGACCTGACCATGCCGCCGCCGCATTCCGCGCCGGCGCAATAGTTGATACCCGTCACACTTCGCTGCTCCGCATGCCCCCGTGGCGACGGCGCTACCTCCACGGGGGTAGCGGCCATCGGTTGTCATCCGGCACCGAGTGTTGTTAATAGATCTGCCCTACACCGCGCCTGCGGGGCTCGTCTGCAATGATACTCCTCACACCACCAAGCAGCACCGCCATCGGGGCCTGCCCCCATCAGGCCACTGTGTGCGCCAGCTGCATACTCGACAGCTCGGACTACTTCGCGACCCTCAGCATCGCAGCCAAGCAGGCACTGCAGGCCGTGCTGCAGCGCCGGGTGTGCGAACGCCGCTCCACGCTGTATCAGGAAGGCCAGGTCAGCGAGCATCTGTTCATCCTGCTCAGCGGCGAGGTCAAGATCTACAAGTCCCTGCCCAGCGGCCGTCAGCAAATCCACAAACTCATCGCCATACCCGGTGACCTCATCGGCTGCGAAGACATCTATCACGCCACCTGCAGCAGCACGGCGGAAGCCATCGGCCCGGTAGTCGTGTGCTACTGGCGCAAGAGCGAATTGCAGGCGCTGGCCGAGTCTCAGCCCGAGATCACCGACACCCTCATGCGCTCGATGGCACGCAACCTCAATGCCTATGTGCAGCACATCGCCAATCTGGGGCAGAAATCCGCCCTCGAGCGCGTCGCCTCCTATCTGGTGTTCATGATCACCACCCACGCGGCGCGCAACCTGTGCCACCAGCGGTTGCGCGAATCGCTGACACGCGCAGAACTGGCCGACCTGCTCGGCATTACCCAGCGCACGCTGATCCGCAGCCTCAAGTCACTGGAGCAGGCTGGCTTGCTGTCGCTGACCCGCGACGGATTCGTCATCCATGATCGCGCCGCACTCACCGCACTCAGTAGCAGCGAGTAATTGATAAAACGCAGCTAACACAACTGGCTCGAGCCGCCACGCTCACGACGCATCACCCGCCGAGCAATCCGCCGCCCCTGTGCGACATGACGAATAGTTGCGTGCATTTTCGTCCCGTTGCGCACTGACTGATGTTTTCAGGTGCAACAGAGCGGGCAGCCACAAACGCGGAATAGTATTTTCTGTGCCGCACAACTGACATTTTTCATTGTCCGCCCACCACTCTCCACCGCACCATCCGCCGCTGACAACGCCACTCGATGGCGTTGCGTCATAACAACGGAGGGGAGTCAACATGTCGTCTGAGTACAAGATCACGCGCTTTTCCAAGGAGGAGCTCGCGGCGCTGGAAAATACGCCGGAACTGTCCAACCACGGGCGGCGCACGTTCCTGAAATGGAGCGCGCTGCTGGCCTCGCAGACCATCATCGGCGGCGGTACCCTGAGCCTGCTCACCGGCCGCCCGGCGCTTGCCGATGACACGTTCGGCAACGTGGTCAACTGGGTGTATTCCGTATGCGGCTATTGCTCGGTCGGTTGCGGCCTGCGCATCGGCGTCAATGCCGCCGGACAGGCGGTGGCGGTCAAGGGCAACGACCGTCATCCCACCAATGCCGGCCGCGTCTGCGTCAAGGGCGTCTATGAATACAAGATCCTCGACGACCGCGACCTGCGTGTCGCCGAGCGCGGCAAAACCCCGCTGCGGCGCAACGCCAGCGGTGGCTGGGACCCGATCACCTGGAATGATGCGGTGACACTGCTGAGCCAGAAGATCATCGAGGCGGTGAATGTCGCCGGCCCCGATTCCGTCGCCATCTACAACACCGGCCAGTGGACCATCGAGGAATATTATTCCATGGGCAAACTGGGCAAGGGCGCCATCGGCACCAGTACCATGGACTCCAACACGCGCCTGTGCATGGCGGCGGCAGTGTACGGCTATATGAGCACCTTCGGTTCCGACGGCCCCCCGGGCTGCTACGACGACATCGAACGCACCGACTGCTTCTTCCTCATCGGCACCAATCCGGCCGAGATGCACCCGCAGGTATGGCGGCGCATCGTGCTGGCGCGCAAGGCCAAACGGGCGCCCAAGATGATCGTGGTCGATCCGCGCCGCACCCAGACCGCACGCAGTGCCGATCTGCATCTGCAGCTGCGACCCGGTACCAACGTCGCGCTGATGAACGGCCTGTTGCAGCAGCTGATCGCCAACAACTGGATCGACAACGCCTACATCAACGCCCACACCCGCAATTTTGCCGCGCTGGCGGCCAAGGTGGCCGGCTACACCCCGAGCTACGTCTCCAGCATCACCGGCGTGCCGGCGGCCGACATCCAGACGGCGGCGCAGTGGATCGGCACCTCGCCGGAGGTCTGGTCAATGTTCATTCAGGGCGTGTATCAGTCCATGGGCGGCACCGACACGGTGCGGCTGATCTGCGCCATGCACCTCATCACCGGCAAGATCGGCCGCCCGGGATCGGCACCGTTCAGCATCACCGGCCAAAGCACCGCGATGAGCAACCGCGAGGCCGGCGGCTCGTCGGCACTGGCCGGCTACCGCAACTACTACAACCCCAACCATCTCGCCGAGGTGGAAGGCCTGTGGAACATACCGGCCGGCAAGATCCCGGCCCACTCCACCAAGGTCGTCACCTCCAACAAGGACCTGCAGCCGAACATCGACAGCATGGTCGAGATGATGCGTGATGGCCGGCTGAAGGTGTTCTGGAACGCCTGCACCAACCCGGCGGTGACGCTGCCGGACCTCAACAAGCTGTACAGCTATCTCGACTTCGCCAACCCAAACCGTCCCTTCGTCGTCGTGCAGGACATCTATGAGCCGATGGAGACCGCCCATTTTGCCGACCTGTACCTGCCCGCGGCGCAGTGGGGCGAAAAGACCGGCACCTATACCTGTTCCGAGCGCCGGGTGAATCTCGGTCGCCAGGCGGTCAATCCGCCGGGCTTCGAGCTGCGCCCGGACTACGGCGCCCGCTCCGACCTGGAGATCATCAAGATGGTGTCCGACAAACTGGCGGCACTGGATGCCCGCTTCCGCGACAACAACGGCGGCTCCCTGGTGCGCAGTGCCGACCCGGAGACGGTATTCAATGAATGGCGCCAGGTATCCAGCGGCAAGATCTGCGACATGAGCGGCATGAGCTATGCGGCACTGGAGGCCAACGACGGCATCGCCTGGCCATCGACGCCGGGCAATGTGCTGGGCGGCAAGCGCCTCTATACCGACGGCATATTCAACACCAACTGGAGCCGCGCGCAATACGGCACCTCAGCGGCCGCCCCGTGGATCGACCCGGACAACCTGGGCCGCGCCTATCTGTGGGCCGTGGATTACGTGCCGCCGCCGGAGGTGCCCGATGGCCAGTATCCGTTCTGGCTCAACACCGGGCGCGTCATCGAGCATTTCCACAGCCGCACCAAGACCAAGCGCGTGCCCCAGCTGCACGAAATGGTGCCGGAAAACTACGTCGAGATCAGCGCGGCCGATGCACGCTCGCTTCGTGTCGTCACCGGCGATCTGGTGCGCGTCACCTCACGGCGCGGCGAAGTAGTGGTGAAATGCCGGGTGACCGATACCGTGGCCGCGGGTGCGGTGTTCATGTTGATGCACTTCGGCGATCTCGACACCAATGACGTCATCGAGAACGGCGGACGGCTGGTCGCCACCAACCGCCTCACCATGAACTACGTCGACCCGGTGTGCGCGCAGCCCATTTACAAGCATTGCGCCGTCCGCCTGGCCAAGGCCTAACCGACAGGACCGAATCCATGACTAACCTGAAACACTACCGCAAGATGATGCCGGCGACGCTGGCCGCGACGCTGTTGCTGCTGGTTTCTGCTGCCTGGGCGGCCGGCAAGCCGACACAGCAGGTTTTCGACACCACCTTTGCCGAGGAATACAGCTACGCCTGCGCCTCGGGAGGCTGTCACGAAACCAATGCGCAGCTGATGACCGACTACGGCCAGTCGCTGATGACCCATGCCATGGTGAAGTGCAATGCCTGTCATGGCACCCACACGGCGGAAACGGTGGGCAAGGAGAAGCCGAATCTCACCGGCTATCTGCCGGGGATCGGCGCCACCGGCTATGTGGTCGGCAAGGACCGCTGTCTGGTATGTCATAGCGCGGCACTGAGCCAGAACGGACACCCGAGCAATCCGGGGGAATGCCTCAGCTGTCATGCGCCGCATGTATTCTCGGCCGGCGGCCCGGGCAACTGACATCTGATCCTGCAGCAAAATCAAAGGCGGCACGGTGTGCCGCCTTTTTCATTTCGGCGCCAGCCAGAACCACCAGACGATGAAGCCGATCAGGGCAATGCCTGCCAGATTGATCCACAGCATCATGCCTTGCCCTCCGGTTTGAAGAAACGCAGCCGGTTGGCGTTGGTCACCACGGTAAGCGACGAGGCGGCCATGGCCGCGCCGGCAATCATCGGATTGAGCAGCAGGCCGATGACGGGATACAGCACGCCCGCCGCCACCGGAATGCCCAGGGTGTTGTAGATGAAGGCGCCGAACAGGTTCTGCTTGATGTTGCGCACCGTGGCGCGGGAGACATGGATGGCATCGGCCACGCCGTGCAGCGAGCCGCGCATCAGGGTCACGTCGGCGCTCTCGATGGCGACGTCGGTGCCGCCGCCGACGGCAAAGCCCACATCGGCGCGGGCCAGGGCCGGGGCATCGTTGATGCCGTCGCCCACCATGCCCACCACCTCGCC
>Ga0172382_10005812_pt1 | contig 18202 bp, 17 predicted proteins | sample Leawel138RmetaG_FD_122245 | JGI IMG/M metagenome (GOLD analysis project Ga0172382, IMG submission 122245) | Leachate microbial communities from a municipal landfill in Southern Ontario, Canada - Leachate well 138R metaG | ecosystem: Engineered > Solid waste > Landfill > Unclassified | place...
TCAATTACACTTTTTCGCTGTAGTTCTTTATTGCTCATTTCGATTGTCCATGTCATAGCTCCTATTATCATTTAGGACATTTCTAAATTGCTACTTTAGGACATTATCATGTTGCTCTTACACCGCAAAAGCCCATTCCGATTATTGAATCTTTCTCTATGTTATAATTTGCCCAATAAATTGAAGAATATTCTTCGATAGATGGAGATAAAATTTGGCTTTTTTCAACCCAATAAAATGGTTGCTGGGTTTGTTATCGTTGGATCTGGGTATTGATCTGGGGACAGCGAATACTTTGGTACATGTCAGAGGAAAAGGGATCGTGATAAACGAACCCTCCTGGGTCGCCATTAACAAACGCACACGCGAGCCAGAAAAAATCGGCGCGGCCGCCAAAGCCATGGTGGGACGTACGCCGGCTAACATGGTGACCCTGCGCCCCTTACGCGATGGCGTGATTTCTGAATATGACATTACTCAGGCGATGCTTGAATATTTCATCAGCCGCGCTCATGAGAACAGCATTGTTCTGTTCCCTTATTCTCGTGTTGTCGTTGGCATTCCATCAGGAGCGACTGAAGTTGAGAAGCGGGCAGTTTATGACGCCGCCATGTCGGCCGGGGCCCGAGAGGCTTTCATGATCCACGAGCCTGCTGCCGCAGCAATTGGCGCGGGTCTGCCGATCGAAGAAGACCAGGGCAATATGATTGTTGACATTGGCGGTGGTACCACAGAAATCGCCGTTATTGCAGCTGGCGGGGTTGTAATTTCGCGCTCTCTGCGCGTGGCTGGTGATGAGCTTGACCAGGACATTATCCAGTATGTGCGCAGCAAATATAATTTGTTTATCGGAGAACAGACCGCCGAGAAGGTAAAAATCGCCATCGGCTCGGCTTATCCCCTAAAAGAAGAAAAAACGGTCGACGTCAGAGGACGTAACCTGATTACCGGTTTGCCCGAGTCGATCGAAATTTCTTCCGTCGAAATCAGAGAAGCTCTGGGACCATCGATCCAGGTTATCGTTGATACCATCAAAGACGCTTTGGACGAATCTCCGCCGGAAATTCTGGCAGACTTGATGGATAATGGCATCTGCCTGGCTGGAGGCAGTTCACAGCTGCAGGGGCTTACAGATCGGCTGGCCAACGAAGTCCGTGTGCGAGTGTGGGTGGCTGAAGACCCGATGACCTGTGTGGCGCGGGGCTGCGGTATGGTCCTCGATGACATGGACCTGTACGAGAACCTGTTGGTTGGCACTGAGCGCGACCCTTACTCCAACAGCCAGCCAAAATAAATTCAGCGATTGGTTTTGACCAGTCGACCCTGTTATGATTACAAAACTTTTTACACCTAAAAACTTACGCAACCTGATCATCATCCTGGTTGTCGTGGGGGTTCTTTTTCTTGCCATCTCCGGATACCTGACGCCGCTGTTTAGTTTTTCAGTCAGTCCGTTTATCTCAGCCCAAAGCTGGTTGTCTCAGCGATACCTGGCATTTAATGATTTTTTCAATTCGCCCCGCGACATGGCAACCCTGCGAGCGGAAAATGCCCGACTGGAGAGCGAGGTGGCGATGCTGCAGAGTGAGGTGGTTGCCCTGCAGGAAAATTTGGCACAGTCTGACATCCTCTACACACTGCTCGATTTTGCCCGCACCAACCCGGAGCACGAATATGTGGCCGCGACCGTTATCGGACGTGAAATCAGCCCCTTTCTGCAGTACGTTATCATTGATAAAGGCAGCAACGACGGATTGCGTCACGGTATGCCGGTGGTGACCCAGCAAGGATTGGTTGGCCGCATCGATGCCCTCATCTCTGATGCCGCCAGGATCCAGATGATCACAGATGCCAACTCGACAGTAAACGTCAAGCTTCAGACAGCCGGGGTGGAAGGGTTGGTTCGCGGTTCTGTCACCGGTGAGATCAGCCTCGATATGGTTCCGGTTGACGTAGAAGTGCAAATCGGAGAGATTTTGATGACCTCTGGTCTGGGGGGAACCTACCCTCCCAATATTTTTGTTGGCCAGATTTTTAGCATGCAATCCAGACAAAATGTCTTGTTTCAGACCGGTTCAATCCAACCGGTGGTCGACTTTTCGAACCTGAGCGCGGTCCTGGTGATCACCAACTTTGATTCTGTGGACATTTCGCCACTGGTTCCCTGAGGCAGTCATGTGGTCATATCTGATTGGATTCGCGAGTTTCGTGCTGATGGCCATGCTCCAAATGAGCGTGTTTAGCCAGTGGAAAATACTCTCCGGCAGCGCAGATATTCTGCTGCTTTTTGTGGTTGTCTGGTGTTTATACGATCGCAGTAAGCGGCTTTGGCTGCTCATAATTCTCATGGCTGGTATCGTCAGTATTATTTCTGCCTTGCCGTTCTACATACCGTTGATTGTTTACTTTTTTATCTACCAATTGAGCAGACTTCTGCAGACTCGCATCATGCAGTCACCATTGTTAGGCATCATTGTGCTCACCTTTGCAGCCACGCTGCTGCAAGTAATTCTCAATCTTGCCTACCTTTTCATCCTGCGGACTAATCTGGCAATCACGAGTGTTTTGATCGAGGTCGCCTTGCCATCGATTTTACTTAATATGTTGCTGGCGATTCCAATGTACGCTATCGTCCGCGAGCTTGCCTATTATGCCTTCCCGAAAGGAGTGGAAGCATGAACAATCAAGAATACAAAAAACCAACCATCAACCTCGGCAGGTTTAGATGGATCTATCTGATCATCACCCTGGTCTTTCTCTACTACGCTGCCCAGTTGTTCAACTACCAGATCATCGAAGGCAAAACATACGTCGGTCAGGCGGAGGAAAACCGTATATCCGTTATCAGCATCCCCACCCAACGGGGCATGATCTACGACCGCAACGGGGTTGTGTTGGCGAGAAACGCTGCTCAATATAACGTGACTGTCACCCCAGCCCAATTGCCGGATTCGAAAGGCGAGATTCGTGAGATCTTCGACCAGCTCAGCAAACTGATCGATATCCCTGTCAACCAGGGTGAGGTCAATGAGGAAACTGCCAGCGTTTTCACGCCTTGCTACACAGACCTGGGCATTTTTCAAATCGTCGAGATCGCCGAAAGCCTCTGGCCCTTCAGAGCGACGCGTCTGAAGTGTGACCTCAGCAAAGAAACCGCCATGGTCATCGAGGAAAAGAAAATGGATTGGCCTGGTATCGATATCGAAGTTGAATCGATTCGCGAGTACCCAACGGGCGAGCAAACTGCTGAAATTATCGGCTTCCTGGGCCCCATCCCTGAAGTTCTGCTTGATTACTATACCGACTTGGGCTTTGTCTCTGGTCGTGACAAAGTCGGCTATATGGGGATCGAAAACTCGATGCAAACTACCCTGGCTGGAACCAACGGACGAAGGGTTGTTGAAGTGACCGTGGGAGGCGAAGTCGTCAGGGATGTTGAAGAACCTGTTGAGCCCGTGCCGGGCAGCGATATTCACCTGACCATCGATTATCGTCTGCAAATCGCCGCCCGAGCCGCATTGATCGAACAATTGCGTTACTGGAACGAGTTCTGGATGCGTGAGCGTGGTGAACTGATGAGCACCAGCGGCACGGTAATCGGAATGAACCCCAAAACGGGCGAACTGCTGTTCATGGTTTCATACCCCAATTACGAAAACAACCGCATGGCTCAGTTCATACCCGGTTACTACTACGAACAACTGAGTATCGATGAGGCCAAGCCCCTGGTTAATAAAGCGATTTCTTCAGAGCTGCCGCCCGGCTCCGTTTATAAGATGGTCCCTGCTCTGGGGGTCCTGAATGAAAATATTGTCACCCCCGAACAAACTATCGGTTGCACTCCGGTGATTACTCTGCGCCAGCAATTTTATGAGCGCGATATTGGTGTTAATCAAAGTTACTATTGTCATGACCCTGCTGGTCATGGGGCTGTAGATTACAAACACGGCATCGGCTATTCCTGTAACGTTTACTGGTACAAAGCAAGCGGCGGTTACCCTGGCGAGGTTGAAGATGGCGGCTTGGGTGTTTGGAATCTTTATGAATATGGCGCTGCCCTTGGTTACGGCAAGGAAACCGGTATAGAACTACCGGGTGAAGCTGACGGCTTGCTGCCCAACCCTACCTGGAAACGTCTTAACCAAGGCGAAAACTGGTCAACAGGCGATACCTATCTGGCTGGCGTTGGCCAGGGTTACGTGCTTTCTACACCAGTCCAGGTCATGAATGCCTTTTCGACCATCGTAAATGGGGGCGAACACATGCAGTTGAGCATGATTGGCAAGACTGTGGACGCGGAAGGCAATGTGGTGCAGTCATTTGAGCCTGAAGTCCTTTGGGATATCACCAAAGACCCGCTGATCCATACTTATGAGGGTAACAATCAGACCAGCGAAGTGAAAACGATAGAGCCCTGGGTGATCGATCTAGCTATGCAGGGCATGCAGTTGGTGACCAGCCAGGAAGGTACCGCAAAGATCGAATTTGAAGGCGATCAAAATAAAATTGCTGGCAAAACCGGTACCGCTGAATATTGTGACGACTGGGCCAACCGCGAAGGGCTGTGCATCCCCGGTTCTTGGCCTTCGCACGCCTGGTTCGCAGGGTATGCCCCCTACGATGACCCCGAAATAGTGGTGGTTTCGTTCGTCTATAATGGACGTGAGGGCTCCACAGTTTCAGGTCCGATTGTGCGAAAGATCATCGATGCCTACTTTGAGTTCAAGAAAATCGATGCCGAGCTGGAAGGTCTGCAGGTCAACAAGTAAGCATGAATAAGTCAGAATTGCTGGTCAGGGGAATTCACGGAGGTGTGTTGATCACGCTGCCCGATGCTCCCTGGTACCTGCAGCGTGATCTTTTGATCGGCCGGATCCAAACACAGGAGCGGTTTTTCAAAGGCGGGCGTATCGCCCTGGATGTAGGGCTGACCGAGTGGTCTGAAGACCAACTCCTGAAACTCCTGAAAGATCTGGCGGACGAAGGTGTCTGCCTCTGGACGATTCTGAGTGGGTCCGAAAAGACCCGGCAGGCCGCCGAATACCACGGCTTCTTCACCAGCCTGCTTGAACCCAAGGTGAAAAACTCTGAAACCTCAATAGTCTCAACCGAGGAAGCAGACGAGGTGGAATGCCTCGCTTGCCTTCCGAGGAGCCTCTCTGAGAATGAGGTCTTCCGGCATGATGGCGGCTTGCTGATGATTGGTGACGTCCCTCCCGATGCGCAGCTGGAAGTCACAGGCACGCTGGTGCTCTGGGGAACGCTGCTGGGCATCGCGAAAATTACTTCAACGGAAGAGCGAGCGACGAATATCCGACTGCTGAGAATAGACAATGGTCAGCTGCTGCTTGACGGCGAAAAAGTGGAAATTCCACCCAGACTCCAAAAGCATAATGGTTTTGTGATCAGCAAAAACGAGGATGGGATCGATATCTCAAGTTTGAAACCAGGGAGGCTGCTCTGATGAATACACGTCAAACCTGGCAGCGTTTCGATCTTCTGCTCTTCGCGGTTGTGCTGCTTCTTTGCGTTTTTGGTGTCGCACTGATCAGTTCTGCTATTGCCGGCAACCCCACCCTTGAGGATCATCCTCAGCGCCAGGCCATCTTCCTGGGCATTGGTCTGGTAGTGCTTTTTGCGGTAGCCTCGTTTGATTATCACATCTGGACCACACTCAGCAAACCATTTTACGCTCTTGTGGCGCTCCTGCTGCTGGTCGTGTTCGTTATCGGCGGAGCGCGATTTGGAGCAGCCAGATGGCTCGAAACCGGGCTGGTAACCATACAGCCCTCTGAACTGGCAAAAATCGCCATTATCTTGGCTCTGGCAAGCTATTTCTCAGCCAACATCGAGCGCATTAACAATTGGCTGACCATCGGCCGCAGCCTCGTCATAACACTTGGCATCGTCATCTGGATTTTGCTGCAGCCCAATCTCAGCACCAGCATCGTCATTTTCGTCCTCTGGGCCGCCATGTTATGGATCAGCGGTCTTGAAACCAGGTACCTCCTGATCATGTTGGGGGCGGCGCTGCTCTTCCTAACGATTTCTTTTCTACTTGACTTTCCTTATCTGGCAGATTACCAAAAAGCACGCTTTACCAACTTTTTGCAGCCGGATGAGAACGCCCGCCATGGGGAGACCTACAATGTCGAACAGGCGCTGATCAGCATCGGTTCAGGCGGCTGGTTTGGCAACGGATATGGGCAGGGCAGCCAGGTGCAGTTGCGGTTTTTGAAGATCCGCCACAACGACTTCATCTTTTCTGTCCTGGCCCACGAGTTCGGTTTTGTCGGCACCGTGATTGTGGTTACCGGGCTGGTTTTTGTGATCCTGCGCTGTTTTAAGGTAGCCCAAAATGCGCCGGACGCTTATGGCGCTCTGACAGCCTATGGATTTGGTGTTTTGATGGGTTTTCAGACCATTGTCAACATCGGTGTTAATCTGCGCCTGCTGCCGGTCACTGGTCTGACCTTGCCCTTCATAAGTTATGGGGGTAGCTCGCTGGTCTCCATGCTGCTGGGCATCGGCTTAGTCCAAAACGTGCACATGCGCAGTCAACCCAGACAAAAGGGAATCGCTCAAACAAGTAACGACGGTCAAATATAAGCCGGTACAGTCTCTGGAGGCGGGATTTCGTGCTAACCCTTGATTGAATGCACGAATCTTGGTAAACTAATGATTCATTAGTGGGGGCTCGTCTAATGGCAGGACAGCGGACTCTGAATCCGTATGTATTGGTTCGACTCCAGTGCCCCCAGCCTGATTAAAAAGGAGAGATTCGAGAGAATCTTTTCTTTTTTAATTCCACACAGCAATACCATCCGCAGTCACGCAATCGCCCGCTTTGCTGGCTCTGTTAGCATGGCAGCGCGACCGGCTCAAATTTTCAGCTTTTTGATGACCGCGTCGGCAGCCAGTTTTCCGGTTAAAACACAGGTTGGTACACCAGAGGGACTGAAGGACCATTGCCCGCATTGAACCACATCTGGAATGGGAGTTTTGACCGATTTGGTGATTTTGTCAAAACGGCTTTCTGAAGGCATGATCGGGTTTGTAAACGCCCAACCAGTGATTGCGCCCTGCAGTGTGCCGGCTTTTTCCTCGATGGTCAGCGGAGTGGCGCAGACCGAGAAAAGAGTTTTTTCCTTCAAGCCATCCAAAAGGGTTGCGTCAAGAATGGCAATGATCTTGTCGCTACAGATCTGTTTGAAAGCTTCATATTCCCCGGCATCTGCCATGAATTTCACAAGTTCGTAATCCATTAAGGTGCTGATGATGATCCCAGTCTTGCCATCAGGCGCCAGTGAAAGGTCTCGTTCGGCAGGGCAGGAAAGTTCGTAAGTTGTTCTTTCAAGGTAAGAGTCAACCCATCCGTATAGCGATTCCATGCCAGACTGGGCGACGCTCCTCCAATCCGGTAGTGAGCTGAGACCTGTGATTTCGGGCGTAAAAAAGGCGTGCGCTCCCATGCGCTCAGCGACGATGATCCGGTCAAGGTCGACCCCCAAGAACAAGGAAAAGATGGAGTCAGCCCCGCTGCTGCTGGCAGTCAGCGTGCGCTGTTTGCTGACCTTGGCCGGGACTAACGAGGGCAATGCCTGGTAAAGCGCTTGTTGGTCCGCGGCCCAGACCAATTGTTGATAGCCCAGATTCTGCCCGTCAGAAAGGATCAGTTCATGCTTATCGGGGTCTATTTGATGGGCAGCGGCATTAGTTAGCAATGTTCCGCCTGCTTCCTGAAAATAGTCTGTCAGCCTTTGGGTAAGCATGCCTGTGCCGCCCATAGGATAACTGTAATCCAGATAAAGACCAAAGTAACTCATGGCGAAAAAGGATGGTGTGTTTTGAAAAAAATGCTGCGCGATCATATCGATCAATGCCTGATTGGACGTCAATCGTTTTAGATGGGCGTAGACCGGCTCCCTCAGACGTTTGATGTGACGGATATTCTTTTGGTATTTGACCAGCCAGGGAAGAAGCGAGTCTTTGAGATATTTCGGATCGTGCATATCTTCCAGGAAGAGTGGATTATCGATCCCATAAATTACGTCCAGATAGCCCATGATCTTTCGAATGTCCTCGGCAATCAGGGCGACATCAGCCGCATTGTCTGGGAAAGTCTCTGACAGCAAACTGGCATACTCCTGAAGGGAGTCGTGTGACGCTAATGTGACCCAGCGCTCATCAATCCCAATCGAAACCGGATTTTTGACGAATTCAAGATCTATTCCCAATCCCTTTAACATGGGGAAAAGGATCCCGGAATTCTCAAATGCACGCGCTCCGCCATCAAAGGCGAAACCGTCGTGCCAGAAGGTGTTTACCAATCCTCCTGTTTTACTCTCTTTTTCAATCAACAAAGTCTTGAGACCGCTTTTGGCAAGATAGCAGGCGCAGGTCAGACCCGCAATCCCTGCGCCAACAACAACTACCTCGCTTTTGAGGCTCATTGATCCCCCTCCAGCAGGAAGGCAATAACTTCTCGAATGGCGACGCTCTTTCCTTCTTCCACCGTGCAGATGCAATTTTTCTCAAGTGTTGCCAGCGTATCCCTGTCAACGGGTGCTCCCAGCCAGGCTTTTTTTGCTCCAACAAGATTCCCTACTGCGACACGCCGCATGATGCCGCGCACGTCAGTGGGCCCGCCGTTTGTACATTTTGGATGCTCGCAAAAGCGGCATTGCCTTGCCAGCCGCATGATTTTTTGCTCCGATTGGGAGTAGGTATCATAGAGCATGTGGTCAGTGCACGGTTTTTCTACGATCCGCACGTAATTTTTCGTGTCGGGCTGGTAGACAAAAGGCTGCAGCCCCAATTTTTTCAGCACTGCGTTAGCGGCAGAAAGACCGGAGGTTGTGACTGTCGGTGTTCCGGTACCCATAACAGTCGATTCTCCGCAGCAGAAAAAATTATCCCATTCGCTTTTGGTATGCAACCTGCGGAACATGTGCTGACCCAACATCTGTTTTGGTCCAGCAACTGCTCCGCCATTTTTCATTGTGTATCTTTCAATCGTTTTTGGAGTGGCTACTTCCGCATAGCGAACAGCAGAAGCAAAATTTGGGATCCGTTTGCTGAGGACGGAAGTAAGGCGTGCTTCCTCTTTCTTCTTCATCTCCTGGTAGGTTTCCGGATCAAAGGAATCCCAATCTTCAAAGGTCGGTCCAATGGCAAGCACAGTGTGCTCATCATCCGCGCAGAGGGTTCTGTCATCAATACTGAGGATGTAGGCAGTCACCTCGCTTTCATCAAGTTGATCGGGGTTACCCACCAGCATTTCGATGGGTTGTGCGTCAGCAGGGATAACTTCACGGTCAACCACGGTATAAAGCACAACGCTCGGGTAGGTAGGCTTGAAGTTCTTTGCCCAATCGCGCCTCTGTTGGGTGGTATATAGCGGATCGATCAACTTTCCGTAGAGGTTCCAGACCGTGCCGGAATAAATCAGGTTATCTGCCTCCACTTGGCTGCCGTCGTCGAGTTTCACTCCGGTTGGTTTGCCATCTTCAAACAGAATTGAGGTCACTTCGTGACCAAGCAGCATATCACCGCCGTTTTCTTCGATGACTTTCTCCAGTTTTCCTGGCAGAAACATGGTGGAACCAGCAGGGTAATAACTGCCCCCGAAGTGGTTATCGACAAACATCACAGCCGCAAGAATGGCTGGCGCCTCTTCGACAGTCGCGTAGCAATAAGTGGAGGTCAGTTTATCAAAGAATTTGAAGATTTCAGGGTCGGAGAAATACTTTTCCAGCAGGCTTTTTGCGCTTTTGTTTAAATAGCCCAGGAATTTAGTGTAAGAAATTGGATGTTTGAGAAGAGTTTTCAGCCCTGTTAGTGGGTCGGTTTCATCGGGAGTAGTGTAGTTGGGAGATTCCACCATGACGTGGCGATACATGGTGGACATATCTCGGTAAAACCGCTGGATATTATCGGCCTCCGATGGAAAAACCTTGGCAAGTTCATCGGCAAAGCGCTCAACATCAAGCCAGAAGGGAATGCGTTTGCCCTTAAAGATGACAGTATAGAGCAGATCATGTTGAATGACATCGATGGGTTCTTCAAGGCAATTGAAAACGAAACGATGAGCGTTAAACCCGCGCGGACCAAAGCCGTAAAGCATGGCGGCGCCGTTGTCAAATGTTACCGATCCACGTTTGAAAACGCCGCACGAACCGCCTGGATTGTAACCTTTATCAATCACAGCGACTTTGAGGTGCCGCTTGGCCAGCAAACTGGCAGCGGTAAGACCGGATAAACCACCACCGATTATTATGACATCATAAGACATGAAATCCCTCCCCAGATTGAGTTATTCACACATGGAAATCATTTTACCATTCAGTGACTGATGAAGTAGAGATCAGGGAAAAAGTCACCAAATTTGCGTGGGATAATGAGAAAGTGGTGACACTGAAGGCAGACAACGTCCCGACGATCTGAACCAGGACATCATGAGCATCTATTTGTTCTTGCTGTGGCAAAGGCTATCCAACCGGCTCAGCCGCCCCCCGAGTGGGAAGGGTGGGATTAATCAGTCTAAAGCCCAATTCAGGAAATTATCCTGCTACGCGGCCAAAACTTCTCTGCTCGGTCACTCAAGTTTCAATAATCTGGCGTTGATTGCCACGATAATTGTACTGAGCGACATCACGGCTGCCCCAATCGCCGGGGTGATCACGAATCCGCGATGCGCAAGCACACCGGCAGCCAGGGGGATGGCGATGATGTTATATCCAGCAGCCCAGATCAGGTTCTGTACGGTTTTGCGGTAGGTCGCCTTGGAGAGCTTGATGATGCTGAGCACATCTTTAGGGTCTGAATCGACTAAAATCACATCGGCTGTTTCCATGGCCACGTCAGTGCCGGCCCCAATCGCGATGCCCAGATCTGCGGTGGCCAGTGCCGGCGCGTCGTTGATGCCATCACCGACCATAGCTACCTTCCTGGAACCACCCTCCTGGAGCTGCTTAATTTTGGAGGATTTCTGGTCAGGCAAGACCTGGCTATACACGCGGGAGAGGCCCAGTTTTTTGCCGACATAGGTGGCGATTTTGTCGTTATCCCCCGTCATCATGATGGATTCGATGCCCAGGTCTTTCAACTGATCGATGATATCTTTCGAGGTCTCTCTAACGATATCTGCCAAAGCGATAACCCCAATCAGGCGGTCTTCTTCCAATACGAATACAACTGTCTTGCCTTCTGCGGCGATCTCCTCGAAGCTGTTTTTGTCGTAGTTAATTTGACGTCTTTCGACTTCACCGGGACTGACGACATAAAAAGTTTTACCACGCAGCTCGGCTTTGAGCCCTGCACCAGTTAGATTCTCGAAGTTACTGACCTTTTCGAGCCTCAGGTCACGCTCCTGAGCGGCTTTGGTTATCCCGACCGCGATGGGGTGATCGGACTGGATTTCAAGTGAGCCAGCAATGGTCAGGAGTTCGCTCTCGCTGATGCCTTCAATAGGAATGATATCGGTCACGCCGAATTCTCCTCTGGTCAGGGTACCGGTCTTATCGAACACAATTACGTCAACATCTCTGGATTCCTCAAACTGATTGCGGTTGCGGATGAGCAGACCATTTCGTGCCGCGATGGAGGTCGAGACAGCATTGACCAGCGGAACCGCCAGACCTAAGGCGTGTGGACAGGCAATGACCAGCACGGTAACCATACGTTCGAGCGCGAAAGTGATATCAGCGGCAGAAATCCAATAGATAAAGGTGATCGTGCCAGCGCCTATGGCAATGTAAAAGAGCCAGGCAGCTGCTTTGTCAGCCAGCCCCTGCGTACGTGACTTTTGTGCCTGGGCCTCCCGTACCGTCTTAATGACCTGGGCCAGGTAAGTTTCATCGCCCAGGCGCTCCACGGTCACTATCAGAACGCCGTTACCGTTTACGGATCCGCCGATGACCTGCATGCCCGATTTCTTGTCAACCGGGACCGATTCGCCGGTAAGCATGGCCTCATTGACAGCCGATGTGCCTTCGAGGATTCTGCCATCGGTGGGGATTTTCTCTCCCGCTTTGACCAGGATTCGGTCTCCGGGGACCAGCTCTTGCATGCTCACCTCGGTAATGTTGCCAGCATCATCCAGCTTGTGGGCAGTCTCAGGCATGAGCCTGATCAGCTCTTCAAGCGCTTTGGAAGCACCCAGCTGAGATCGCATTTCAATCCAGTGTCCCAGGAGCATAATCAAAATTAACGTAGTCAGTTCGAAGTAAAACTCCGAGCCTGCGATGAAAAAGGTGGTCAGCGTGCTGTAGAGATAAGAGGCGGTAATTGCCAGAGAAATCAGCATCATCATGCCCGGCTGCCTGGCATCGAGTTCATCTTTGGCACCCTTGAAGAAAGGCCATCCGCCGAAGAAGAATACGATGCTGGAGAGCACGAATAAGACCATATTTGAGCCAGGGAAGTCGATAGTGTATCCCAGCAACATCTGCACCATGTCTGAAAGAATGACGATGGGAATAGTAAGAACGAGGACGACCCAGAAGCGTTTCTTGAAGTCCTCGATCATCATGGCGTGGTGTGAGCTGTGCCCCAGGTCGTGTTTATCGTGATTGCCATGGCTCATCGATTCCATGCCATGATCTCCACTTTGGGTCTGAGGGGCGGCGTGATCTTCGATGTGCTGATGTTGACTGTGATCAGACTGACCTGGCTGGTGCGAATGCGAAGAACCTCTGGTCTCTGCTTTTGTATTATGGTCGCTCATAGACGCCTTCACTTTCCTTGGTTCGTTTGGGTCAGACGGTAGCCTGACGTTAACTTTGTAATTTCACTCAAACTACGTTAATATATGATAAGTCAAGGCAGCCAGTATTGGAATATCCCTGTACGATGTCGTGGGATATCCAAAGCCTTTTTAATTAAGCGAATAACCTGTCAGGATAACCGAGGAGAGAAATGAAGATCAATAAGATTTTGGTAGTGATATTGGCTATTTTTATTCCCTACATTCTTCTGATGACCGGGATCAGGATGGTGATGATACCGGCTTTTGCGGAGTTTGAATTCAACCGGTCATCCTTCCCGGCGGACCCCTATGGCTTCAGCGTTCAAGAACGAACCAAATGGTCTGAGTATGCCATCAGTTATCTGACCAATGACGAAGATATCAGCTATTTGGGCAATCTGCAGGATGAAACCGGCTGGAGGTTATTCACAACCGAAGAGCTCTCACACATGGTCGATGTGAAAAAGGTGGTCACAATCAGCTCGACGGTCTGGTACGTTTTGGGAGGCGCGAGCATTGCGATTATGGTGTGGTTTGTGGTCATGAGACAATGGGACAGCATCCGCAAGGCCTTGAATGCCGGTGGCTGGGTTACAGTCGGCCTGTTGGGAGCGCTGCTGGTCTTCCTCGCGGTAAGTTTTGACCGACTGTTTGAGTACTTCCACCGCCTTTTCTTCAAGGACGGTACCTGGACTTTTTCCCAATCTTCGACGCTGATCAGGCTCTTTCCGTTTGAATTTTGGCGGGATGCGTTTGCGCTGGTGATGGGTTTTGCTTTGCTGGTTGGGGTTTTGCTGGTCGTGTTGACGCGAAAATCCAAACAGTCAGCAAACGAATGAGCCAGCCAGACCAAGATAACTCACAAAAAAGTGCGCCGCTGCCGGCGCACTTTTTCTATAGATGAGATTGGTTCTACTGGACTTTTTTCCTGCCCACCACCGGGGGATTTTCAGGGTCGAGGTTGGGGTCAAAGATGTGGAAGTTGTCCATATTGAAGGCAACTTGCATCTTATCGCCAAAGGTGACGCGGCTGCGGGGATCAACCCGGGCAATAAAGTTGTGGGTGCCGTTGATAAGATAGAGAAGAATTTCGTTACCCATCAGTTCGGTAACATCAACCGTCACTTCAACCGGCTCAGCGATAATGCCAGGAGGAGCGAATTCGGGGTTATGAATATCTTCCGGGCGGATGCCAAAGATGATATCTTTGCCTACCTGGGATTCATAATTGGCCATATCTTTTTGAGGCACTTTGACACGGAAACTATCCATTTCAACGTACATGGTGCCGTCTTCAACATTGATTTTACCGTTGAAGAAGTTCATGGCGGGAGAACCGATGAAACCAGCAACAAAGAGGTTATCGGGGTAGTCGTAGAGCATCTGAGGGGTGTCAAGCTGCTGCAAAATACCCTTGTTTAAGACCGCGATACGGGTAGCCATGGTCATGGCTTCGGTTTGGTCGTGGGTAACATAGATAAAAGTCGTTTGCAGACGTTGATGTAGTTTGGAGAGCTCGGCACGGGTTTGAACGCGCAGTTTGGCGTCCAGGTTGGAGAGGGGTTCGTCGAAGAGGAATACTTTTGGCTCGCGGACGATAGCGCGACCGACTGCGACACGCTGGCGTTGACCACCTGAGAGTTCCTTGGGTTTACGTTTCAACAAACCCTCAATGCCTAAGATGCGGGCAGATTCGTTGACGCGGCGATCGATGTCGTCTTTCTCCAGCTTGCGGAGCTTGAGCCCGAAGGCCATGTTGTCGTAAACAGACATATGGGGGTAGAGAGCGTAGCTCTGGAAGACCATAGCGATGTCGCGGTCTTTGGGTGCGACGTCGTTTACCACCTGGTTTCCAATCAGAACTTCACCTGATGTGATTTCTTCGAGTCCAGCCAAACAGCGCAGAGCAGTGGTCTTGCCGCAGCCGGAGGGCCCGACCAGCACCAGAAACTCTTTGTCCTCGATCGCAAGATTAAGATCTTGCACGGCGACAACGTCGCCATACTTTTTCCAGACATTTTTGTAGGTTACACTTGCCATAATTTATTCCTCCTATCTTGAACGAGTATAGTGATTCAATTATATAACACATTCAGCAAAACAAAGGCACAATGTGCAAATTGGTATGCCAGTTTCAAGGCGGAGGTTAACAGTTGTAGACGCTGGCAAAAATCTGAAATTTCGTTTGAATTTTTTGAGTGCGGATTAACCGCAGTAGTTTTGCATTCCAACACCAGGACGGTGAGGCTTGATAAGTTTAACTGCTGCGAACAGGTCTTAAGAAACTGGAAAAAAGGCTTAATTCAGCCCTTTTTCGAGTTTTTAATGGTGGGTTAGAAGATGGGTTAAATTTTCTCGAACTGATCTTTGCCGACGCCGCAGTCCGGGCAGACCCAATCAGCAGGCAGATCTTCAAAAGGAACGCCCGGGGCGATTCCTGCAGTGGGGTCACCAATCTCGGGGTCGTAAATATAACCGCAAGCGATACATTCGTATTTGTCCATACTATCTCCTTAGAACACTTTTATCAGACAGATATCTGTCTCTTGATTATACAATAACTTCAAATTAAATAATTGACCAGTTTTTGAGATTACAATCGCAGTGAGGTGAATAATGGATAACATTTCAGATATCATCAACGATCTGCCCGACCGGATCGATTTGGAAAAAACCAGGGGCATCAACGCGCGTCTGCAATTCTCACTTTCTGGCGAAGGTGGTGGTGAGTGGGGAGTGATAATTGATGACGGGAAAGTTGAGGTCAAGGAAGGTCAGCTCGCCAGCCCTCAACTGATTGTCAAAGCCAGCGCTGAAAACGCCCTGAAGATCATGCGCGATGAACTCAACCCGGTTGGCGCTTTTATGACCGGCAAGGTAAAAATTGCAGGAGACATGGCACTGGGGTTGAAATTGTTAGAACTGATGAAATAAAACCTAAGGGAAAAGCCCCCAGTCAGAATCTCTGAGCTCGGGGTCCATCATGGCCGGGTTCCAATATTCGCTGCTGAGTTCGATGGTGGTGGGCACTTCCAGAATCTTTTCGACCATTGCCCTGGCCTCACTTAACATCTCCGGCCCATAAGGGCAGAAGGGGGTGGTTAGTACCATGGTCACGTGTGCCTTACCATCGTCCAATTTGATATCTCTGATCAAGCCCAGCTCAATAAATGAATAGCCAATTTCCTGATCGACCAGTCCGGATAGTCCTTCCACCAAATCCTGGTGGTGATGAGGGTGAGTCTGGTCTATTTGCCATTGTGCGGGTTGGTAATCTGTCATGCTGTACCTCATAAAGTCAGTTCGTTCTGGTCTAATTGCCAGACCGCGAGCTTGGTATAGAAAATAGTTCAATCAGGGTAGAAACCAGGATATATAGCCAGTATTGTCCTGGAAGTATTGAGCCCGTTTCTATCCTGGCTGCGAGTATACCATCCAGACGGTCATGCAGAAGAACAACCTTGCACGAAAGGGAACCTTTCTTGATGGCAAAAGAGAAACTAACATCAATCTAGTAGGGTATACTATAAATCTGAACTTCTCTACTTATAGGCAAGAAGTATTAACAATCATTCTCACAAAAAAGGAGCAAAATATGGCAAAAATCATTGAAATCGAAGGCATTGGTCCTGTATTCGCAGCCAAGTTACAGGAAATCGGCATCAGAACTGTGGAAGCCTTGCTCAAGGCTGGCGCTCAACCCAAAGACCGGGAAGACCTTGCCGAAAGGACCGGCATCAGTAAAGATCTGATTCTGGAATGGGTCAATCATGCAGACTTATATCGCATTAAAGGTGTGGCGGAAGAATATTCCGATCTGCTCGAAGAAGCCGGTGTGGATACAGTGGTTGAACTGGCCCAACGCAATCCTGAAAATCTTTACATGAAAATTATTGAAACCAACGACAAGAAAAAACTCGTCCGCCGTCCACCTTCCCAGAAGATGGTGGAAGACTGGATCATGCAGGCGAAGGATTTGCCGCGAGGAATTTTCTACTAAACCAATAACAAAAGCCCCTCAATTTTGAGGGGCTTTTTTGCTTTTCAATCTTTTTCAGCGATTTCCCAGCATGTTCAGGATGGTGCTGATGACCAGCGCGCCTGATTGCTGTTGATCTTGCCGTTTTCCCAGCGGGCTGGCACTGCCCAGGGCCTGCATGATCGCCTGCAGGTTGCTCTGGCCACCTTGCTTGGCCGCCAGGTAAGCCAGGCCAAGAGACAACAGGTCTTTGCTGCCGGGCTCGGAAGGCTGGTTTCCACTGACGTGGCTGCCCCCGGATTGACCGCTGAGCAGCCCACCAAGCAGGCCGCTGAGGTTATTTTCAGAGCCTGGCTGCGACGATGCTGAGCCAGTCAGGCTGCCGAGCAGGCCGCCTAACAAACTGCCCGATTCTTGCTGGCTGCCAGCCTGCGGCTGTCCTGTCTGCTGGCTTCCGAGGCTGCTGAGCAGGGAGGACAAGAAATCTCCTCCCCCTTGTTGAGTGCCTGTATCAAGCCCCATCATCGCGTTGATCAATGTGCCGACCGTATTGGCATTGAATTCCTTGCCTGAAAATTCTTGGGAAGCTCTGGCCAAACCGTCGGCATAAATGCGCGCGGTGCCCCCAGTACTCTGTTCCTTTAAGACTTTGCTGGCGTAAGAAAGCTGCTCTGAAGCGGGCTCGTCTTGTTTGCTGGCGACAGCTTTTTGGATCAGTCCGAAGGTGTGGACCATATTCGTGCCGTGGTTCTGGTTATAGTCGTCGGCGTTATCAAGCTGCTGACGGTTGATTGCCAGAACCTTGGTGACCTCTTCAAAAACAGTGTTCAGATTAAGTTTGTCTGTCATCAAGCCAGTTCCCAGACTACTTCAAATCTTCGGGAAGAGCGGGGATGCGCAAAACCTGACCGGGGATGATCGTGTTCATATTGTCACCGATTACATCTTTGTTATGATCATAGATCAGGGTGTAATAGGGCGGGGTGGCTTTGCCATAAAAATGTTTGGCGATATGGCTGAGGGTGTCATTGGCTTGAACAGTATAGTTGTCAATATACTTGGCGGCCTCTTTCTCTGACATCTCTTTGGCAATTCTGTCTTTTTTAGAGTCTAGTTCTTCAAGTTTATCCTTGGCTGCTTCCTTGGCTTCGGCAACTTTTTCTTTAGCTTCGCGTTTGGCTTCTTCAAGTTTGGATTTAGCCTGGTCAGCAAGTTTACGGGCTTCATATTCGGCTTTACGGGCCTCAGACTCTGCTTTCCTCTGTGCGGCTTCAGCAGCGCGCTTGGCGTTCTCGGCGGCAATTTCAGCCTCTGATTTAATATCTTCGATGGCGTCTTCTACCTTGTCCCCGACATCTTTTTTACCGAACAACTTATCAAAAATTCCTTTTTTTTCGTCTGCCATTGTATATCTCCTTGTTCTTTCGGTGACAAGTTCTAATTGCCACCATAAATTTGATTTTTGGAATGGCTAA
>Ga0172382_10005814_pt1 | contig 18201 bp, 27 predicted proteins | sample Leawel138RmetaG_FD_122245 | JGI IMG/M metagenome (GOLD analysis project Ga0172382, IMG submission 122245) | Leachate microbial communities from a municipal landfill in Southern Ontario, Canada - Leachate well 138R metaG | ecosystem: Engineered > Solid waste > Landfill > Unclassified | place...
GGGCCCTCGGCGCTGACGGAGGCCATGGGCATGCTCAACCACCATTTCGCAGCAGCCGCCTGATCGGCGCAGAGCGACAGCCTACCTCTGACTGCCGCCAATCTTTGCAACAGAGCCATCGAGGCGGCTGCACGCGCCCATGAAGCTCTCGATTATTTCAACGGCAACGTCACAAATCCGTTCGATGAGTTAACATGGCCCAGTATTGCCGAAGGTTATCTTCTAGTCGCGCAGAAGGCGGTATCAGACGCCTTGGTCGCTTTGGAACGCGCAAACAGCGTTGGCTGGACCAAGCACGGCCAGTAACTATCGTCCTGGCCCTTCCCGCGAACGATCGCGGTTCCTAGATCGTTCGCTCTGCCGCTTCCGCTCCATCGCGGCTACCGATCGCTCATGAATTGTAGGCGTTCGCCCTGCCCCCACAAATTGCCGCACCTGGTCGGCAAGCTGGCGGTCAGCTGGATCGCTGCTTGCCTCAAGGCGCTTGGCGGCGGCTAGATAGCGGTGTTGCGTCTCATTCCATGCCTGCCGCCCGCGCACCACGAAATCCGGAGCGGTGGACCGCCCCGCCAGCTGGTCTCGCGCGGCCGCAGTGATCTTCTGATTGGCAAACGGTGCAGGTGCGGTGCCGGCCATGTAGCGCTGCCGCATCCGATTCAGGGCCATGCTTTGACCAGCTCGGCCGACACCGCGCGCTGCGCGAGGCGTTGCCTCGGCAGTAACCCCCCTCGCCCGCAATTCCTCGGCAAAGCGCTCCCGGTAATGATGCAGCGTTTGAGGTCGCGGGTTGAAGCGTTTCCCCGTGTCACCGCGCGCTGCAACCGTCACATGCACGTGAGGCCGTGGTGTGTCCGTATGCAGCGCCAGGACGTAATCCCACTCATGCCCGATCTCGCTCCGCGCGACTTCGCGCACCGCTGAAAGAACCTTGTCGGGGTCTGTGCCTGCCGGCATCGAAAAAACCATGCTCACGGCGGCTACGGTAGAATTGTCACGCCAATAGACAGGATCGCCCCAATCGCGCGCCAGCGCCGCCCGATCTTCCTTGTCAGTCAGAATGTCGCCATCGCGCGTTTCAAGCGGCACATCGCCTTTTCGGCCGATATAGTCGAAATGCGCAGCCGCGTGGTTCTTGCCCTTCGGCCTGCCCGTAACCTTGACCATGACCTCCGGAGCACGGCTGACAATGCGAGCAAGCCGCGCCCGGGTGCTCCCGCCCTGGCCTGCTCGCCTCGAACTAAGCGAGCGCAGCAACATGTCGGCGCCGCGCCTGTTCGGGTCGCTGGTCAGCTTTGGTTTGAACAGCGCGGCGAGCTGGCCCGCCTCAAAGCTGCTGTCAAAGTCGCTCACCGGGCACCTCCCAATAGACAAGATCGGCCTTCGTGGCTGCACCGATACCTTCGACGGCCGCGCCGATCGCCGCGCGCAGGTCGTTGACCTTATGCAGCTCGCCGGCGATCTCCGCTGCATTGTCCGCCAGCGCCATCTTGTTCGCCGCTCGGGCGATCTGATTCACGTTGCGGCCAATGCGCTGTAACGCCTGACGGCAATTCAACAGCTCTTCGCGCAACTCGCGATCGACAGGCGCGGCAATGCCGATGTGTCGCCGCACAAGAGCCATCGCCCAGGTCGCCGGGGTCATGCGGCGCTCCTTTGCGCGATGGCGGATCACGGCCAGTTCGGTTTCGGTGGGCCGAAGATAAAGGCGGTGCTCGCCAGCGGCCTCGCGGTCGGCAACAGGCGCGGCCTCGATGGCCGCCCCGGACTGCCTGAGCACCGCGTCAACCAGCTGACGCATGAAGGGGCCGCGCCCTCCCCTCGTCTGCGCGAGCGCGTCGATCTTTGCGAGCTTGGCCGCCTCGATCTTGAAGCCCAGCGTCTTTTCCATGTGGGGTAGGTATCTCCCAACCGTGAAGCGCGATCCGATAGGATTGAGCGTATCGGTTAACATTAGCCGCCGCAAGGCTTATCCTGCCATACAGTAGATACCTACCCCACAAACAAAAAGCGGTGGCAACTGCCACCGCTTCAAAATTCCACGCCGCCTCAATGCTGAGTGAACGTGGACGGTAAAAGCTATCAGAAGTCGAAGGTTTGGGGCGCAGCCTCGCCGTCGAACCGAACCGTGACCTGGCCGCTGAGAACAATCCCGCGACGGCCCTGAATGATGATGGCCGGTGCGTCGTTGGCCTCTTTCGGCTGACGGGGGGTGCGCGGCTTGTGATCGGAACGCTCGGCAAGCGCAGCGCCCTCCCCTTCCCGCTCGTCGTCGCCGGCATCCAGTTCGGGCCGCTCCCGACGCTCATCTGCTGCACTGGTGGCAGCTGCCACCGGCGCGCGCGATTCTTGGGGCAGCGCTGAATCGTCATTCGGTTTAGCGGCGCCGGCCTGAGCGCTCTCTTCATCGGGACCGCCTTGGAGCGTGGCAAGAAACTGCTCGCAGGCGGCGGCTGTCGGATTTTCATTCGTGACCACGAAATTGCGCGTGGCCTTCTCGTCCAGCTCGATCGCGTGTTTGATGGCGACGGCGGCGCGCGGAGAACAATTCTTCAACGCGGCAAGAATGTCCTCGGGCAAGGTGCGCAGCGAGTAGAGGCGCTTCACTTCCGAATGCGGCTTGGCGATGCGCGCGGCTAGATCCTTTGTCGAAAGCGTGTCACTGACGCGGCTCGCGATGAAACTGACGCGCTCGGCCAGACTTAGGGCTTGGCGTTGTTCGTTCTCAAGAAACTGGTCGAGGCCAATATCGCGTTCGGCGTCGGCCTGATCCAGAACGGTGTCGATCTGGTCGAAACCAAGCTGGCGGCACGCGCGGTAGCGCCGCTCGCCGTATCGGATGATGTAGCGGCCGTTCGATGTTGGCGCGACGACGATGGGTTGCAGCAAGCCGCGGTCCTTGATGGTCGCGGCCAGTGCATCAATCTCGGCCTGGTCGAACTCCCGGCGAACCTGCGCGGGGTCTGGATCAATGTCAGCGAGCGGAAGGCGCTGAAACCGCCCAGCTGCCTTGAACTCGGTATTCGCGGGGACGGCCGAAAAATCCATCGCGTCCATATCGAAGTCGGCAAAGCTCTTCTTCGCCGGTTTGACAGCTGCCTTGCTCATGCGGCTTCCCTCTCAGCTTGATCGACAATGTAGGAGACGACTTCGCGCAGGACCGGCGCGCTGCGGCGCGTATCCTTGGCAAGTCGCCACACGGGAATTTCGAGAAGGGCCGCCTCGCGCATATGCTCGCGGTGCGGGATGGTATGCGGGACAACATTGGCGGGTAGCGCCTGCCCGATCCGCTCCATGAGCATTTTAGACACTTCACTCGTCGTCTGCACACGATTGAACACGATCCCGAAGCGGGTTTCGTTGCCCTCCCCCCGAACCTTATTGGCAAGGCTGATGCTTTGCGAAATCTCGTTGAGCGATTGCCGTGCGGTTTTGTCGGGGTCTAAAGGCACCGCGACATAATCGGATGCGATCAGCGCCATAAGGTTGCGGCCATCCCAAGCCGGGGCCGTGTCGATCACGCAATAGTCGTAGTGCTTGGCAAGGCCGGCACGAATGGCGCGAACATAGGCGGCGATGTGCTGGCCCTGCTGCGGGCCGTCAGTCGTCAGTTCGACCACTTGCCTCGTGTTCTTGAAGCAAGCCAGCGCCGGAGGTTCCTCGCCGGGGGCGAAGTCGAGTATCGACTGAACCGGCCCGATCTGCTCGAACTCGGCTTTCAGCATTCCGGCACTGTGGCATTGCTTGTCCAGGTCAAGGACCACGACACGCTTGCCCTGCTCGGCCAGATGCCACGCGATATGACAGGTAAGCATGGTCTTGCCGATGCCACCGCGCTCATTAGTCACTACGATTGTTCGCATTGAGAATCCCTTCAATGGCTGCGCCACGGGCTACTTGTGCCAGCGGTTATGGGCGGCGCTATTTCCCGATCCGAAGCGATACTGCGACTGCATATACCATGGGTTCGGATCGTCATTCAGGTGAAGGCCCTTGCGCTTGCGACGCGGGCTGGTTGGTTCGGTCGGTGGATCTTTGCCGAAGATAGCCGCCAGCACGAAAGCTGCGACCACGGCCACGCCCCACCAGCCAAAGGCAGCGTGGGCCAGCGTGGCGACAATAAGAGCCACGATCAGCATGAGCGCGCCAGCTGCGATCAGCAGGATAAGCCACGCCAAAAGCATAGCCGTCCGTAGCGCGCTTGCTGCACGCCGGAGTTTGCTGACGATCTGACGGCGCATAGTGACCTCCTAAGCTGTGCGGCTCTCGCCTCGATCGGAGCCGATCAGCTTAGGGAAAGGCTGCTCCCTAAAGATGTTCGGCACTTGAGTTCGCAGTGCGTGGGACATTCGGAGCGCCGTTATCAAAGTGGCGTCCTGCCTGCCGTTCTCGATGGCGGCGACTGTTTCAGGTGAGACGTGAATCCTCGCCGCCAGCTCGGATTGCGTAAGTCCGGCAGCGATGCGCAAGCTCGCTACACGATTGAACAGTTTGGCCGCCACAGATGCCTCGCAAAATTAGACCCTATTATCGTTAGGGTCTATGAGAGGCATTGTCCACAAAAAAGGGCGGCCGCTAGGCCGCCCGTCTTATGGGGAAAGGGAGGGGGCTTAATCAGCCCCGCCCCTCGTCAGGATGCCCAGCCCCTCAGCGATCAGGTCCACCGAGTAGCGGGTTTCGCCATTGCTCTCGTAGCTGTTCTGGCGGACCCGTCCGGTGATGTGAACCAGGTCGCCCTTGCCCAGATCAGCGGCGCGCTCTGCCAGCTGGCGGAAGAACGTCACACGGTTCCAGTGCGTATCGGTCTTCCATTCATCGCCATCCTTGCGGTTGTAGTTCGCGGCGACGGAAACGTGGGTGACTTTATCGGTCGTATCGACACTGCCAACGCGGCCGATGATCCGAAATTCAGCGATGTTCTGCATGGTAGTCTCCTTTGGATAAGCGTTGCTGACGGATTTTTTGCGGCGGAGCTGAGCCACGCGGGCAAGCTGAAAATGGGAGGGTCCGCTTGCGGAAACCCAAGGCCGAAGGCCGGTTTTCTGCTTGCCCGCATTAGTGGCGATGCGCAGTTCGTATCCGTCAGACAGCAACGCCCAAAGGAAACCGCCCGAGTAGATGCAGCAATTTGGACTGGCGGTGGTGGCAGCTGCCACCGGCCATTGGCGCCCATAGGTCGCTGCGCTCGATCGGCATGGGGGCGATTGGAAAACCCTGTCGCGGCTCCGCCGCTCTTTCCCTGGCTGGCAGTCCGTTGACGCGGGCAGGGGACTGCCGGTGGCAGCTGCCACCGGCGCGAAGCCGAACAGAAAGGGCAATCAGCGTTTCCGCTCACGGTGATTTCGCTGAGGGCTGGGTTCTTGCACCTGGGCGGCGCGATGCGCCGCCCATACTCGCTTGACTGTGCTGCGGTCGCAATCGGCCAGCTCTGCCGTTTTGGCAATGCTCTTGCCCGCCTCGCGCAATGCCACAATGCGGGCGTGCGTTGCCCGATCGCCTTTGCGCCCTCCGCTGCGACCTGCGGCTTTTGCCAAGGCGATACCCTGGCGCTGTCGCTCGCGGCGATCGGTGTAATCGTCGTGGGCCATCTGTAAGGCGATCTTCAAGAGCATCGCCTGAACAGATTCGAGCACGATGCGGGCGATGCCATCGGCATCGGCCGCGAGGTCGGACAGGTCCACGACGCCGGGAATGGCAAGTCGCGCGCCTCGCGCACGAATTGTCTCAACCAGCTGCTCAGCCTCGGTCAAGGGGAGACGACTTATCCGGTCGATCTTCTCCGCGATCACTACTTCGCCGGGTTGAAGATCGGCAATCATGCGCAAAAGCTCGGGGCGGTCGGCGCGGGCACCCGATGCCTTCTCTCGATAGACCGCCGCGACATAGTAGCCTGCGGCCTTTGCTTCGCCCACGATCGCGTCTTGGCGACGCAAATCCTGCGCGTCGGTGCTGACGCGCAGATAGACGCGGGCAATCTGTGGGGCAGGGGAAGGAACGTTCTCAGTCAGCAAGGTCAGGCCCCTCGGGCGGCGATGAGCGAAGCTTGGCAATGCCTGCGTCCGCTTGTGCGATTTCAATTCCGCACTGGCGCGCTCTTGCGCGCAATCGCTCAAGCTCAGAATTGCGGGGGAGAAACATGCGAATGACCCGGTTCCGTCCTTCTAGCGCGATTATGCGCTGCGCAAGATAAGCCGCCTCATCATTCAAGGCCTGGTGCTGTTCCTCCGCCTTGCGTAGCTGGCGCTCCCACGCTCGCTTTCGAGCTTTCGCGCGCCGCCTTTCATCGCGGTGTCGAGCATCAATCCTTTTTTGGTCCTGCTCTCTGGCCGCTGCTTCGGCCGCGCTAGCGGCAACTTCCTCTTCCCGCGCCCTATCAGCATTTCGCTTCGCAATGAGCGCATCGAGCACGGCCGCGTCCGTGCCGAGATTGTTCATCACCCATCGCATCCGTCTGTAGGCCTTTGCTTCGATCTGTCCGATCGAACCAGGCGAAAGCCCCACCACACTTGCCACTGTTCGCTGCGTTTGCGCTTCCCCCTCGGGACCACCAATCCTTAGGCGCACAATTTGCTCTTCTCGCGGTTCGAGAGTTGCTAGCAGTTTGTCCATAATGTGAGGATCGTTGATCCGCTCGATCGCGCTGCCGCCGAGGCTATCAGCCGAAGCCGTTGCGCTATGGTTCGCCGTCTTGGCAAGCTTCGCATTAAACAGCGCGATCGGTGACTGCATGTTCATTATCCCATGTTCCAGCACGAACATGGCGCACAATCTATACCATCTGCGCTAGGCGCGAAAGCCATGGCGCAAATAGCTTCTAGAGCAACCCTATTGCGCCATGCTGCCCGTGCCGACATTCTGCGCCTAGCCAGAAGGACGCGAACACGATGCCAACCATATACCTGAAACGAACATCGCCGTTGATGGCCCAGCTCGGGGCCAACATCTCTCGCGAACTAAAGAAACTAGGCATAACTCAAGGGGAGTTGTCCGAACGCTCGGGCGTTGCGGCGTCACATATTTCATACATGGTGCGCGGACATGGTAATCCAACGCTTGCCACCTTGGAGAGCCTTGCCGATGCTTTCGGATTATCGGCTGTCGAATTATTGGCAGCGGATAGCACTTCCCGCGACAAGTCCTGAAAGGCAGTCGCTTTATTTGATCGGAACAATCTATGTCCAGTAACCCGCCCCGCGAATTTGACCGACTGCTACAAGATGCGCCGCTGGTGCGGGCAATGGGGGGAGCACTCTCGATGTTTGCCACGCTGCTTGCGCGTCAAGGCATTGTCGAGGCGAGCGAGGTTGCAAACTTGCTGGGTATCTATGCGGTCGCCACAAGCGAAGTCGATAATGAAGAGGGCATGATCTTGGGATGCTGGGCAGCTATGATCCGCGACGTGGCGGAGCAACAGCGCACATCTGCTCGCAAATAGCCCCGGCGCGCACGGCGCTAGCCGTGAGCCGCTTCGATCTTCTGGGCCAGCTCAGCCAGGTGATCGGAAGCAAGTAGATCCTCGGCGGTAAGATCGGCCGCGAAAAACTCGCTTCCGCTGGGTGGCGCGCGATCGGCGGCGAAAGCGGCCAGATAGGGCCGCGCCTCGTCCGTTGCGATCCAGCGCCAGAAAGCATTGCCCTGGCCGAATAAACCGCTCTCGAACATATCGAGCCGTGCTTGTGCGAAGTCGGTCAATTTGCGTCTCCTGACAATCAGGCGGTTCGGCAAAAAAAGGGAGGCCGAAGCCTCCCTTTGTCTTACTGGAACAGTTTGATGAAAGCGGGCGCGAGGCCGATGACTGCGAGGACGAAACCGACGCTGCCGATGACCCAAGTCTGTGCCGTCAGCTTGCTTTCGATTCCCTTGTTCGCCTCCTGAACCTTCACGGCGATATACTCCTCAATAGCCTCTACAACTTCCGCTGCGGCGTCGTCGGACAGATTAGCCGCTTTCAGTGCTCTAAACAATTTGATGTGCATCCGGTTCTCCTTCTCGTTGGTGACGGGAGACACCCGGCATGGGCACCGGCGCCGGCTGTCAGGGACCGCGAAGCGGCCGCGGTAGCGGGCGGTGGGGGAGCCGATTTGCGCAGCAAATTGGGGGAACCGCCGATCCTTGAAAGCTGGCGCGCACCCATGCCAAAATGCCACGACACACAGAGAGAAGAGATTGCGCGGGGCGGGGTTCGATGCCCCGTCCCGCGCTCTGCATGGCACCGAGATCATCGGTTTCGCCCAGCGGGCGAAAAGGGGCGGGCTAAGCCCGCCCCTCCGGCGTCAGCCGGATTGGCCGCGCTTCGCCTTGGCCGCCAGCACGACCGCGACGACTTGCGGATAGACGCATTCGCCGCGCTCGATGTTGCGGATGCCGGGGCCGTCGAGCACGTCCTTGATACGGTCCTCGATGATCTGGCCCAGCTCGGCCGCAACCGCCTCGATGTCAGCACTCGTCTTGCCGATAAACATCGGGTCTTTCGGCCACATGCTTTCCGCGTCGAAATGATCCTTATCGTTCAACGCGGTCGCCAGCGCCTCGATCGCAGCATTTCCAAGCGCACGCTCGAAAGCCAGCTGAGCGAACAGACGATGAGACATAACAACCTCCTTGTTGCCGGAATTGGCGAGGCCAAGGGGAGGGCAGCGCCGGGTCGGGTCAGGGACCGCGAAGCGGTCGCGCTAGCGGGCGGTGGGGGAGCCGATTTGCGCAGCAAATTGGGGGAACCGCCGATCCTTGATGCGGCCTGGTGCAGCCCTCATGCTAGGAAGACACTGACGGGGGGATTTAACGAACTAACGCCCGTCCATCGGGCGGACCTTCACCCTGCGCCGTCTCGCGCCCGAACGATCGCGCTGTATTCCAGCAGCGTTTGTCGGACATTCTCATCATCCATCACATTGAGCGCATGGCCGGTGGCCGATGCCTGATCCGTCCGCATTTCGAGCCAAGCGATCCGCGCCGTGTTCGGCACAACGCGACCATGCTCAAGCGCGATCTGCTCGCTGTAACCGGCGATAACATCGTTGATGGCCTCAAGGGCTGCCTCATAGGCGATGGCCTGATCTTGGGTCCACAAGGGCGCTGTCGGTGTGGGGGCAGTCACCTTGCCATATAGAGAGGGCAACTGGTCTCCCGGCAAGCGCAAACTACGCCATTTGCGCTTGCCGGGAGTGGGCGGCCCTACCGGGGGGCTTGGGCTGTTGATGGGCCTATAATCCTCAAACTCACAACGCCAAATGGCGTTGGATAGATTGAAAGGGCGGCGCGACAAACAGATGCCCCCTCGAAGCGCATCGCGCGACGTTGCGCATGGACCGCGACAATTCTCGCTTTCAGTTGTCGCTTAACCAAGCGAGCTGCTGACCGATTCCAAGCCCCTCCATCGGAACCGATGCGCGCCGTTCGATCTGCGGCCAAAGGGGATCGCGATAGTTGCGGCCTGCGAGAACGATCAGCGGCGCGGCGGCGTCGATCTGCTCGGCCATTGCTTCGATCACGCGCGCGCCCCAAAGGCGGCGCGCGCCTGCCTTCATCGCGCCTAGCTGTAGGGGCTCGCAATCGTAGCGGCGTCTGCTCGCCAACAGCGCGATTTCCTGCTCACGCTATCTGCCACTGGCGCGTGGCGCCGTGCTCAAATTAGCTGCCAATGTGCTCGCCCTCATCCGGCGCTGCTCGCAAACGAGGCGTCGCACTCACGCTGTCTGCCAACAACTTCGACCGCCAGCGGGAGGTCGATCAGACGGCCATAGGCTGTCCCGTTTCTCCATCTGCACCGGGCAGTTTCGGGAAAAGCCAATCGGGAACACATTTCGGGAAAATGGCACCTCGTTGCCATCGAGCGCGCCTTGCCGCCGTCAGCCGTCCCACTCGACCTTCGTTTTTGGGAAACTGCTTATCGTCCGGGCGGGGGCGGTTCGTCGAACAGCATTTCCAGATCATCGGCCTCAAACCCGCCCTTGGGGCGCTCGACGAGCGTGAAGCGCCATCGCTGCCCGCGCCGTAGCTCAGTGAACCCGGCGCGCTCCGCCGCTCGGACGTGGACAAAGACCTTGGGCTGCTTGTCGTCACGAGAGATGAAGCCCCAGGCCCCACCACGGTCGAGGTATTTGATCGTTCCGGTCGGCATGATGCCTTCCTTTCGGGCCTAGCCCTCCTTGGCGCAGGCGAGGCACATCGTCGTCGCGGGCGCACGATCGAGGCGCTTGGCCTCGATTTCCTCACCACAGCGGACGCACCAGCCATAATCGCCGCTGTCGATCCGCATCAGTGCGGCGTCGATGCGGCTACATTCGGCTTGCCGGTGCCGCTGCGCCGCCAGTGCCATTGCCTGCACCTGCATGGCGTCGATCCGCGACAGGCGGCCGACGCTTTCCTGATCGAGCGTGACCGGGGCGCGCGTTTCCTCGGCCGCCGCATCATCGGCGACGAGCTGATCGCGAAGCGCCAGCAGTTGCCGACGCCGCGCATCAAGGTCCGGCGCGTCCCCGGCTATGTCAGCGTACCAACAGTACCGGGGCGCGAACGGTGCGGATCATCGTTGTCGTCGTGCTGCCGACGATCAGGGTGCGAAGCGGCGAGTGTCCATAGGCACCCATCACCAGCATCGCGCCGGGATGCGCCGCCATATGATCGCCGATCACCGCATCGACCTTGCCGTCACGCAGGACGGTTTCGGAACAGGCGGGCAGCGTTGCTGCCGCTGCGCCGAGCTGGTCGCGGTGTTTGCCATCATCCGGCCCCGCCATGACGAGGTGTACTGGCAAACCACCGAACAGCGGCGAGGTAGCGACATGACGGACAGCGCGGCAGGCGGCGGGGCTGTTGTCGAAGGCGATCACCACCGCGTCAGGTGCCTTGGCTTCGCGTGAGGCGATCAGCACCGGCTTGTCGCTGGCACGCACGACCCGTTCGACCTTGGAGCCGATATGGTCGGTCGCGAACTCGCCCGACGCGCCGCGCTTGCCGATGATGACCAATGCAGCATCGGCTTCACGCTCGACGATCGTCTCCACGATCCCTCCATGCAGGTGCATCGACGCGACCGTGATGCCCTGCTCCTTCAAGCGAGTGCCGCCTGCGTCCAGCAGGATGCGCCCTTCCTCGATGGCAAGACGCCCCGCCGCTTCCTCGATGCGGGTCAGCTCTTCCAGCAGCTCGCTTTTGACACCGAGGCCGATCGCGCCGCTATGATCGTTGCGCGATGCCACGGCATCCTTGCGCTGGACGACGTGCAGCAGCTCGACATCGGCCCCGAGCCGGGTAGCGGCCCAGGCCGCCAGATCGACGACGCTGGTCGCGTAGGTGGATGCGTCGATACAGGCCAATATGCGGTTCATAAGCCCTCTCCTCAGTGGGCGCCGAGCGCTGCTTCGGCGCCGGGCTTGTCATGGACGGCGAAGCGATCGACCATCGTCGCGCTCGCCTGATTGAGGCCGATGACCTCGACATGGGTGCCTTCGCGGCGGAACTTGAGGATCGCCTTGTCGAGGCTCCCCACCGCCGAAATGTCCCAGAAGTGCGCGGCGGTCAGGTCGATGACCACATTGTCCAGCACCTCCTTGAAGTCGAAGGCGTCGGCGAACCGCTCGGACGAGGCGAAGAACACCTGACCCGAGACGCGGTAGGTCCGCGTCCTGCCATCCGCGCTCAGCTCGGATGCCACGTCGAACAGGCGCTTGACCTTGCTGGCGAAGAACAGACCGGACAGGATCACGCCTGCGACCACGCCTTGCGCCAGATCGTGCGTCGAGACGACAACCAGCACCGTCACCAGCATGACAACCGACGACTGCCACGGATGGCTCTTGAGGTTCCTGATCGATCCCCAGGAGAAGGTGCCGATCGACACCATAATCATCACCGCGACCAGCGCCGGCATCGGAATGCGGGCGACCAGCGGCCCCAGTACGACGATCAGGAACAGCAGGAACGCGCCCGACACAAAGGTGGAAAGGCGGGTGGAGCCGCCCGACTTCACGTTGATGACCGACTGCCCGATCATGGCGCAGCCGCCCATCCCGCCGAGGAAGCCGGTCAGAAAATTGGCGATACCCTGCCCCTTCATCTCGCGGCGCTTGTTCGATGGCGTGTCGGTCAGATCATCGACGATCTGCGCGGTCATCATCGATTCCAGCAGGCCAACCGCCGCCATCGTCAGCGAATAGGGGAAAATGATGCGCAGCGTTTCCAGCGTGAACGGCACCTGTGGGATGCCGAACGCTGGCAGCGACGAGGGCAGCTTGCCCATATCGCCCACCGTGTTGACCTTGATGCCGGCATAGATCGAGACGATCGTCAGGATCACGATCGCGACCAGCGGCGACGGGATCGCCTTGGTCAGACGCGGGAACAGGTAGATGATCGCCAGGCCCGCCGCGACCATCGCGTAGGTTTCCCACCCGACGTTCGTTAGCTGGGGAAGCTGCGCGATGAAGATTAGGATCGCGAGCGCGTTGACGAAGCCGGTGATGACCGAGCGTGACACATACTGCATCAGCAGGTCGAGCTTCAGGAAGCCGGCGACGCCCTGGATCAGTCCCATGAGGATGGTGGCGGCAAAGAGGTACTGGACGCCGTGATCGCGGATCAGCGGCAGGACAAGAACCGCAATGGCGGCGGTTGCGGCCGAAATCATGCCGGGGCGTCCGCCCACGAGCGAGATGATGACGGCGATGGAGAAGGAGGCAAACAGCCCGACGCTTGGATCGACGCCGGCAATGATCGAGAAGCCGATGGCCTCCGGGATCAGCGCGAGCGCGACGACGATACCCGCAAGCACGTCGGCGCGCGGGTTCGAGAGCCATTCGCGTCGAAGCGAAGTAGCAAATGTCATGTAGAAACCTGATCGCAATAGCGAGGGGCGCACGCCGTCAGACGCGTTCAATCAACGATACTCGGAAGCGAGGCCCAAATTCGCTAAGGTTATCCCGGGGATAGGCGCCGGGCCGAGCCACCCGAATCAATCCGGGTCCGTCGAAGGCCTCTAGATAGTCACTGATCGGACCATATTGCAACTGCGAACATCAGCAGCCTGCATTCCCATAATACCATCCCATTCGGGACGGTCGCGGCCAGCGCGCTTCGACTGGTTCAGTCGTAAACGTATATCTGTGCCCGTTTTATGCGCCACCCGCTGTTCGCAAAAACCTTCCTTTCTGACGACCTTGCCGGCGGGCCATGACCGCAACGCATTTCTGCCGCCCGCCGCTTGTCAGAACTGTTCTGAAAACCTGCTTCGCAAAAGCGCCTGCCGGCGACGGGTTTGGAGAACCCACGGGCGGGGAGCGTGAGCACGACGCCCCGTTTGCAAGCAGCGCCGGATGATGGCGAGCACACTGGCAGATAATTCGAGCAGGATGCCACCCGCCAGTGGCAGATAGCATGAGCAGGAAATCTGGCTGTTTGCGAGCAGACGCCGTCATGATTGCAAGCGCCTACACCTAGCGTTTCGTCATAGGGCGCGATGACGGTTTCCGGGGCGATCAGGCCATGCTTTGCTGACAGGATGAACCATGCGCCGCCCTGTCGTTCGACATAGGCACGGGCCTTCTGGAACCATGGCGATGCGTAAAGATCGCGCGCCGGGGCGGGGCGGTCCAGCTTCGCAGCAACGCAAGCGACAAGGAAAACCGGAGACGGGGACGGGGGAGGGTCGATGACAGACGGCGGCGCTACCTCAAGATCGGCAATGACGGTGCAGCGGCCCCATTTCTGCAATTGGCGCTGCCATCCTTTCGGCGGTCCCTTGCGCTCGGCAACGTGGGAAAGGGTCGGGCCGCCGAACAGGTCGGGTTGTTCCCCGATGCGTTGCACCGGGGGAACGTAGCGGGGTTCGCGGATGCAATGGCGGGCCATGCTCGATTCCCCTTAAAAGGCGAAAGCGGTCTGGCCGCTCGCCTCGGTGAAGCTGTCGCTATCGCCTGCCGCGTAACGGTCGCGGCCCATGGGGGACCATTGCAGATGCCCGGAACGATCATAGGAAAACCAACCATCCTCGATCCCGATGATGAAGGACCATGCCTTATCCTCGGCGCAAGGTCCGTGAAGATTGATCGGCCAATGCTCGGCCCCGCGTTCCTGCTGGCAGGGCGACGGCGCGGAAAAGCTGCGAAGCAACGCGGCGCGTTCGGTCGGCTCGGTAGCTCCCATTTCCCCCATGATCTGGCGGGCCTCGACGGTGCTGATGTGACCGCTCGCCTTCCTGTCGGCGTGGTCCGAATAGCGAAGGCCATAGACAACGGCATTGAAGATATTGCGCGGCTCGGTGAACTCCTGCGTTTCGAGCAATTCGCGCCATTTCCCGGCGCTGATAAGGTCCACCGCATGATGCCAGAGCGAATGAACGCGGTTGCTGTAGCCGTGGCGGTTCGTCACGCCATCGCGGGCGATCTCGATCCCTAGCGCGCGCTCGACGTGCTGCACGAAAGGATGGGCGGCAAGCAAAGGATGGCGAAGGCCGATCTTGCGCGGCTCGTCCTGCTCTGCACGGATAACCTCTATGGGGAACTGAAACAGGCGCGACGGCAGATTCCACGGCGCGGAAAGGGGAAAGTCACGGGGCACATCAAGCGCCTCGTTAATATCCAGCACAAAGCCGTTTGGCGCGAAGCCTGCGGCAATGATCTGGTCGCCCAGCTGGTCGGCCTGCGCGGTGCGTATCGCGGCGGCGGCGCTCATGCGCTCAACTCCGCATAGGTGGCGCTGCACTCGTAGCGGATCGCATCGCCATCCCACATAGGACCGCAAACGCCCTTGAATTTCGGTGCGCCCTGCAACTCAAGCCGCTGGCTCGGATTGCTGTTGTAACCGCTGCATTGAAGCCCCTCGACCGCTGCCCGGCTGACGATGGTTTCAAAGGTCGCGCCCTCGATCTCGATTCGGTCAAAGTCCTGCTCGGTCTGGCGGTAGATACGGATTTTCATGGGCTTTCCCTTCCTAATTGAGCCGAAGGCGATGACGGGTCATCGACTTCTGCCGAAAGCGGGCGACGCTGGGCCGGGGAATGCCGCAAACGGGGCCGATCAGGGGGGAGGGGGATCACCCGCCCTGCACGGAGCGCAGCGAAGGAAGGGCGGGGAAACCCGCCTGATCGCCAAGCGGAGCCGCGCAGCGGCGGAGACGGTCTAGCCCTTGCGGCAGGGGGCAGGAACAGGCCCCAAAACGCGCCAGATCAGCGCGGCGGCTTGCCGCCTCAATCTGCGCCAGGACAGGCGGTGGCAGCTGCCACCGCCTGCACCGATCAACCCGGCTTGCGGATCGCAAGCAAAACGGTGTTCACGTTGGTTCCAGCGTGGGCGAAAGAACCGGGGGGAAGGTCGATCCATTTACGACCGTGAAAATAGATCGCCTCGCAACCGGCGATCATGCGGTGTAGCGCCTTGTGGCGCTGATCCTCGCCATACTCTGCCCGCGCGCTCATGATCGCCACCAGCACGCCTCCCGGTTTGAGAAAGGCGAGGGCATGGCGCACATGGTCACAGTCGCGGCCTCGATCAAAAGGCGGGTTCATTATCACTGCGTCGAACGGTGCATAATGGGCCGGGTCCAGTGCGAGAAAGTCGCCCTCGATCGCATCGGCAAAGCCATGGATTACCCGTAGCTCATGGGCGAAGCCGGGTTGCAGCTCCACGCAAGTTACATCGGCACCGGCGTTGCGTGCGGCCGAAGCGAGCGCGGCCTTTCCCGCGCTAGGCTCTAGAACGCGCTGGCCTTTGCTGATTCTCGCATGTTCGATGACCTGGGCGGCGATCTCCGGAGAAGTCATGAACGCGCCGAAATTCTTGGCGGGCGTGATATGATAGGCCGGGGCCGCTTCTGCCTCGGTCGTCTCATAGCCGTCACCGATAGCCTCGCCGTAATATTCCGCGAGCAACAGATTCACACTCTGCAAAAGGTCGTCACGCTCGAACCATATGTGCAGATTGCCATTCTTGAAGACGCGAACTCGGAAATAGTCGCCCTCGATCACCGTTGGCAGCGATCCGCGCACGCGCGCAGCATCGGCAACTTGTGAGGCGATGCTGTGGCCCTCTGAAACAGGGGGCTTTTCGTCCAGTTCCAGAAAGACGCGCTCCACGTCCCGCAACGTGTCGCGGCGCTCGTATCGGTCCCATGATCCCCATTCGTTCAAGGCGCGGTCGATGATGAGACGCGCGCCGATCTTGAAACCGTTGTGCGAGCGAAAGCGGCGATCCAGCTTGGCGAAGACGTTGGCGATGCCGCGCAAATAGAGGTCGCGCCGGTTGGTCCAGATATTTCCGAAAGTCGCGGCGCAGTTGTCGGGCGTGAACGGCACGGGATCATCGCGCAAGCCGTCATGAAACTCCTTTCGGGCCTGCTGGTCTAGCAGCTGGTCGAAACCCAGCTGCTCCATGAGGGCCGCCCAGCACCGGCGGTCCATCGTGTGCGTCAAGACGCGCTCGAAATTGTCGCGTGCGTCGATGGTCTGGCGCGCTCCCGTCTCCTTGTCGCGCTGGTCGATAGGCTGCGACTGGATGAAAGCGCGAGTCAACGTGTCCTCGGTCCAGTCGCGGCCACATGACAGCGATAGTGGGCCGCCAAGGGTCAGGCGCGCCGCCTCGTCGCGGGTTGCATGGTAGGTGTCATAGAGGCCGAGCCAAAGGGCTATGGCCTTGTCTCGGCCGTCGCAAATATCCGCAATCTGCGCGGGCGTCATAAGCTCCTGGCCCATGCTCACGCCCCCCCGAGGATAAGAGCACCAAAGCCGAAGCCCTCGGCGGCGTCCTCGATGGTGGTCACAAGGCCGTCAAAATCTTCATCCGGCCCGAGTAGGTCGGCAATCTCGATGACGGCGGGAAGGTCAGCGCCATGATTTTCGGCAAGGTCTTTGATGTAGCCGAAGCGGTCAAAATTGCCCTCTTCCTCATAGCGAGCGAGCGGAATGGTGCGGGCGGCGTTGATCCGAAGAATCGTTGCCAACGGAATGTCGGTCATGTGCTGTTTTCCCTGCCTAGAATGGAGCCGAAGGCGATGACGGGTCATCGACTTCTGCCCAGCGGCGAGCAGGGGCGGGGAATGCCGCAAGTCAGGGCCGATCAGGGGGGAGGGGGATCACCCGTCCTGCACGGAGCGAAGCGAAGGAAGGGCGGGGAAACCCGCCTGATCGCCAAGCGAGGCCGCACAGCGGCCGAGACGGTCCAGCCCTTGCGGGAGGGGGCAGGAACAGGCCCCAAAGTCGAACAGCGGACGCGGCGGCATTGCCGCCTCAATCTAGGGAAAAGCGCCCGCCAGGTCATAGCATAGCGGTGACCTAGAGGACGCTGCGGCATGTCGCCGGCGACATGCCCAACGGATAGCGCCGGAAGCATCCGAGCAATCGGATCCTCCGTCATTTTAATTGCCCGAGCGGTTGCGCGACACGTCCGCATAAGGCTTGCGGCGGCACTGGCTGCACCGAAGCCGCGCGATCAGCTCGTAAATGCGGGTATCGAAAGAAATGCGGCGCGAGCGGGCGAAGTCGCCCAGCGGGGCGACAACGCGGCGACCGCAAGCGCAATAGATGCGCAGATAGCAGCCTTGCCGATACCAGATAGGATCAATGGGCTTGGGGCGGTTGTAGTTCGCGGCCATTGGGCGCTTATGCGCCAAAGGGAACAGACGGGGAACACCTCGCGCGCGCGTCGGTTATTGGATTGGCAAGGGAAAAGGGCTATATAGGCAATGCTTCGTGTGCTGATTCATTTCACGCACCTACCTGAACCCGCCGTGCTGTCACACGGCGGGTTCAAACATTTAGGGCGGGCGGCCCTGTCAGACCACCCGCCCCGGTAGATCAGCCCTTATCGGACTTCCCCAGCTTCACAATTGCGATCACGAGCGCGACGGCTGCGATCGTCAATTGAGCTGCTTCATATGCTGTCAAATCACATCACCTCCTTTGAGCGAGAGGATTTGCGAAGGGCCGCTGTCACAGTCCCTCGCCCTCGCTCGATGGGGGCTATACAACGGATTGGCGAGAATGCGCGCGAAACGCGCTTCACATTTTCGTGAAGCCGTTGGATGATCGCCGGCGACCGTTGATGAAAAGGGGAAGCTATGGGCCTCGTATCGCAGGTTAGCGCCGATGACGGGTCGTGCGGCTGAGCGGAACAGGAAAGTGTCATAAGGCACTGTTTGGCTCGATACAGCGATAGATGGTGGCCGGGTGAACGTTGAAGGTCCTTGCGACGGCGCTAATGGACTTACCCTCGA
>Ga0172382_10005815_pt1 | contig 18200 bp, 14 predicted proteins | sample Leawel138RmetaG_FD_122245 | JGI IMG/M metagenome (GOLD analysis project Ga0172382, IMG submission 122245) | Leachate microbial communities from a municipal landfill in Southern Ontario, Canada - Leachate well 138R metaG | ecosystem: Engineered > Solid waste > Landfill > Unclassified | place...
AGACGGCTGAATTTCCTGATCAATTAAGTGTTGTTAAAGAAAAATTAGTTACAGATTTTAAAGAAACAAAAAATACAATCAATGGTTTGGTTGAAAAAGCAACTACACAACTTCGTGAAGAAATAACAGATGTTATGGGCGGAATGCAAGAAGAACTTAAATATTACCGTGAAACCTTGCAAAGCGTTAAAGGTCAATCGAACTTATTGGTCAAGGAAAATAAAGCAATGTTTGATCTTGTCATTCAACTTGTTGCTAAAAATCCTGAATTTGTTAAAAAAGGTTTGGCTTCAACTATTACAAACTCGTTGACTTTAACACAAGAAGAATTAAAAAATTATAGTGTTCAAATGATTGATAGTCTACCTCTACTTGAAACCGTATTAAAAGAAGCGTTAGTCAACTACACGCAAGAAGAAATAGACGGAATAATGGAGCGTATCGGATATGAAAAAAGAACCTAAAATTCACAGTGAAAAATTTTATCGCAAACGAAGCAAAGTGTTGCGTGGTGCTGGATTAACTACTATCGGATTGACTACCACTGGTGGTTTTTTCGCATATCAAAGTATCACTGATTGGAACAACTTTAAAAACGATTTAACGAATTTTGTGGTTGTCAATCAAGAAAATATCAAATTGAACCTTTCTATTGCTCTTCCATTCATGATTGGTATGATTATTTTCCTTATTGTCATGCTTAAAAAGAACAAAGAATTCTTCAGTGATAAGATAAGTATGAGCCTTTTGATTGCTATTCTTTTCACATATCTTGTCTATAGCACCATCGAAGTCACGTTATTTTCTTTAATTGGTGCGTTTACTGGCTCAATTATTGACGAAACGATCTTTAATAATTTAGCAAAACGTGACAAAATAAGAGCAGGAGATGAAAAAGAATACGCAATGGAAAAACGTAAAGAAGAAATTAGGTTAAAGGCTCGTGCAGAAGCCCGTGCAAATAACGATGGGAGTGTATAAGTATGAATAACAAAGAAAGTAAGTTTTATCAAGCGTATCAAAGTGGACGTTCTTGGGTCATCGCTTCACTAGGCGTCATTATAACAGTTGTTGCGATTATTTTAATCTTCTTTATTTCATCTTTAGAAGGCACAAGCGAAATAAAGGCTGGTAATTATAAAAGCGGTAAGATACTAAATGTGTGGCGAGAAAGCGAAGGCATAACAGACGAAAATGTGTTTCCTGCAGTTAAGTCAACAATTGTAAAATATGACGGTAGAGAATACTATTATATTGAAGAATACGATCATACTGGTGAAGTTACCGATTGGTATTTTGCATTCGAAGGTGGATTACAATATGTTTTTAATGATTACAAGTATTATGTCTTAACCTCAATTGTTGCAGTTATAGCCGTTTTTGTATCCTATATCAATTACAGTTCAGCGGTAAACTCAGGCAAGAATGCCGATAAGTTTACAAAATCCCTTATATACTATAAAGACGCAAAAGCAAACGTTCGGGGTTTCTTTCATTTAATTCCGATGTTTTGTATAGATAAGAATAAAGAAAGAACCAACATTGCTGTTCGTGATATTGTCGAAGAAGCAGGCTTATTGTATGAAGACTATGTCGCTGGCAAAGTTGAAAAAGATAAACTTGAAAAATGGCAAAATAAAATATTAAAAAAGATTAAAAAAATTAAAATTAAACGATTACATTCAACTGATTTATTACAAGAGAAAACCAAAAGCGGAAAGACTATTCGCATGTTGCCATTAGGTGAAAGTGAAAATCAAAGAAACTTCTTGATTAAAAGTTCATTACAAAAGGTTATTACTATTGCATTAAGCGGTATTGTGGTAGCGTTCGGCGTTGTTCTTGGTAATTGGACACTTGGTGCAACGTATGGATTTACGGTTGCTATGGGTGCTGTGACTGCAACAATTGCAGGAAGCGATTATGTTTATAATGTTTTAAGAAATCGTTTTATTACAAAAGCAGACTATCTTATTGAATTTAACGATGTAAAAGAAAAATATATCGAGGAAGTAATAACTCCTACTCCGTTAGAAGAAGATAAACCAAAGTTATTGAAAGAAGGTGAACCAAATGAAATTAAAGAAATTATCCTCGGCTGATTTTAGTTCAGTTGTAAAAGAAAAAACAGATGGCGGTGGCGGTGGCGGTAGTGCCAATGTTGGAAAAGTAAATAATGAACCAAAGGTTGTTGTTGATGATACTGGTAAAACTGGTAGATTTGATTTTGAAAAGTCTGTTCGTTCACCTTATGATATTTCAGAACTTAACAACTATCTTTATGATAGTGAATTACAAAATGTGTTTAAGGACTATCAAGAAAACATTGCTATTTTAAATGCTTCAGAACAACAAAACCTTGAAGACGCTTATTTTATTCGCGAGATGAGTAAAAAGTATCTTGGCGAATATGCTTCAAATGTTGGTGTTGGTGATGTAAGTGGAAACCTTCTTGATATTTATGGAAACTATCAAAAGAATAAAGCAGATATCATGGCAAATTATGACGCGTTAGAACTGAACTTAACACAAGAATATAGAAGAGAAAAAACCGCATTGTTTAATGAAAAAATGAAAGAACAATATAATATGGAGCTTGCTGATTTTGAAGAACGTTCACAAGAAATTATGTTCAATGCTGTGACTGGTAATTATGACACTGAACTTTATGCAGACGAATGGGAATACCTTGCTGCTATGAAAGAAAGTGGGGAACTATCAAAAGATGATTATCAATTGGCTTATGGCACATTGTATTCAACTATGATTGATAGAATTCAAACAAATCTTACAAATGAAAATTACGAAGGTTATGAAAGTGCAGAAGAATATATCAATAGTTTTGGTAAATTAATTGCTGCCGACAAGTCAATGTTACAAGGTATATCAAATCAAATTAACAAGCAAAAACAAAGAATGGATATCTTAAACAACTTAATCACTAAAAATTATGGCGAAGGTGTCGAAGGTCTTGACTATCTTGAATCAGTCCGTGATATTATCGGTGAAGAAGCATACCAACAATATCATGTAAGTATATACGCAGACCTTGTTCAAGAAGCCTTTGGAGATGAGAATGGAATTAAATACTTTGATCCTGAAACAATGACAATTGACGAATATGTTCAAAGTTATGTAGATAGGGGCTTATCAACAGAACATGCTAAAGAGTTAAAAGAATATCTTGCTCCTATAGTTGAACAATATGAAAAGGCAAAAATTGATCCAACAATTGGTAATCAAGATAGCGAAAACTATATTGGTGATGACTACAACTTTCATGTCAATACTGGCGGTGAAAATGTTGGTAAAGGTTCATACATGTATCAAGACGCAAACGGTATCAGAACATTCGCTGTATTAGATGACTCAGAAGCAGATGAAGAAGTTTCTGGTTGGTATGCTAGTCATGAAGACTTGATGGAAACATTCAGAGATGAAAATGATGGTAAAAATCCAAATACAGGTGATGAAGTAGAATTTTCTGCATACAAAGCCGAAACTGGAGAAACACAAATGTTTAGTTATGTTTTTGAAAAAGGTCGTTGGCATAGACTGGTTCAAGAAAATCCTATTAATGATAGTGACATGGCATTATGGAGAAATACAGAAGGAACTGGTAAATGGTTGGATCACGGAAGAAAAATAACAACTGGTGACGACTTTAAAATTGATAACCGTTATGATGGCACTGGCATATTCGATTGGAAACATTGGGACGAACCAGATATATTTATATATAAAGGTAAAAAATATATTGAAGGTGATGAATTAACTGGTGACATTGACAGTGTTGCGGATGCAGACCCAGGACCAGGTAATCCATATTCGGAAATAATCAAATTATTTAATAGGGTTCACGGTGACGCTTCAACGGGGGATGCAATCGTTTATTACAATAATAATTTCTATATAAGAAAGAAAAACGGAAGAATTTATATCATGAATGAAGAAAAATAAGAGGTATTTTTATGGCTTTTCAAATAACTGAAGAACAAAAGCGTAGAATAGAACAAGCGCAACAAAAAGCGCAAAATATGATTAGACAAGAAATAAGCCAGTTCTATAAGAATATAGATATTTTAACGACACCAAAAGAAAAGAAAAAACCAACTTTTTGGGATAGATTAAGTGTGTTCCCTTCTATATTATATGATATGTTTAAAGGTGGCTTGGAGGGCATTGTTGGCGCTGGTCAAGCATTCAATGTTATTTTTACTACCTTTGGTAATGATATCGCGCACATATTCGATGAAAGTGATGGCACTTCTTGGGATACTGACTTAAAATACGCTTTTGGAAATCTTGGCATAACTCTTTTAGAAGAATTAGTTTCTTTTTCGATATCAACTGCAGCAAACGCTGGTAGACTTATGCAAAGCGGGCTGAATTGGGGAGCTGACCGTTTTGAAAGTTTAGGGTGGGATAAGTTAGCACAAGGCACAAGAACTGGTGCAGATTTCTTTGATCCTAAATGGGCTTTTGGTGAAGGTGGCATTATTGAAAAAAACGCCGAAATTGCTGACATCCATAGAGTAAATATATTAGAAGGAAGCATTTTTAAAACAGATGCAATCTTTAATAGCCAAGAAAAAAATCAACAAATAGTTGATGATAGATATTATCAAGGCGTTGAAAATTATATAAGAAGTTCAGTAAATGTTCAAAACTTTATTGATGAAAAAATTATCGCTCCTACGCTTGACTTTGCTTTTGGTGGAGGTAAGAATAAAGCCATGGAGTTTTTTGGTGAAGAAACATGGTATCAAGCAGTTTCAAGCTCTGCTGAATCTGTTGGTAACATACTTGCTATGTGGCTTGTTGGAGGTATTGCTAAAAAAGTGTTAGGACCAATGGCAACGCCTGCAAATATAAAAGCAGTTGGGACTACTTATTTCTTTTCTTCAACCTTTGCTAAATCGTATCAAGAAGCAATCAATAATGGCACAGGATTAAATGACGCTTTTACGTATGCTATAGGTCAAGCCATGATGGAATCGGTTCTCGAAGAATTGGGTGGTTTTAAGCCTGGTGAAGATCCTAAGGGTGTCTTTAAGTGGTTACAAGAAAAAGGCATCACAGGTGTCTTACAAAACGCAGCAGAAGAAGGTATTGAAGAACTTCTTTCAGAATTTGGCGGCACAGGTTTTGGTGTATATAACGGTGGTGTTGAAGAAGTTGATAACCGTGAATTTTATTCTAAAGCCATGTTCTCGTTTTTAAGTGGTGCAGGTTCAAGTTTATTTCTTGGTGGGGCTAGAAACGCAGTTTATAATATGACCATCAATACCAAAGCACAAGAATTCTATAAGACATATAAACAAGATTCTTCAGTTTTAGGTCAAGATAGAGCGCTTGCTAAAATGAATAAAAAACTTGATAAAATTGCCGAAGGTTTAAACGGCAATGCTTTTGGTATAGTAGAAAATGATAACAAAGCGTCAAGACTTGTTTTTATGAATCTAGAACAAAAGCGTCAGTTTATTGAAAATAACAATTTAGACAAGTTTATAGAAGAAACAGATAGTGGTTTTGCTGTCAAAGAAATAACTGCAGATATCTTTGATAATAAGATTGATACTGGTAAAAAAGACGCAGATGGAAATATCATTTATGAAGTTATTAAAGATGAAGAATATGCTATCAACGAAAACGTGCGTGGTGCAGATATCACTTATAGAGATAATGACGGTAAATTACATTATCCTACAAAAATGAATGAACTTACTAAACAAGGTAAACGCGCTTTAGAGGTTGGTAAAAAAATGGGTGTTCCAATTGTTATTATCAGTATGGATAACAACGATACTGGCGGATACGGGACAAACGGTATAATGTATATCAATGAAAACAACCTTAACGAATATAACGTAGAAGAAACTATTATTAAACACGAAGTCGTTCATGCTATTTCTGATACAGACTCACAAGCATATAAAGAAATAGAACAAGAAGTAGACAAGTTGATTACTCTAACGATTGTTGACGGTAATTTGAACTTTGAATATGCAAATGAAACAATAAAAAATATTTTTAGAAAAAATGGTATCGAATCAAACATAGCAGATACTGCACAAGAATATTTCAACAAAAATGGAAACCCTGTTGAAACTATGAAATTAGCAAAAGAAGAAACCGTCGCTTACTTTATTCAAAACATAATTACAGATACAGAAATATATCGTATGTTATCTAAAAACAAACCTAGTCTTTTCAAGAAGTTGGCAAATAGTTTTGATAAATATGAAAATCTTGATAAGTTATTTTATAGTTATGATAAAAATGGAAATCTAGATAAGATTGCTGAAGGTGATAAAAAAATTGTTAGACAAATCAAAAGAATTAAAAAGCATTTTGAACGTGGTGTCACACGCGTTGTAGAAAAAAAGAAAACTATTGGTTATATCATGGAAAATAGAGCCAAAGCAGAACTTATAGAAAAGGTAATGAAAGAAGTAGAAAAAGCCGAAAAGGTTACAAAGAAAAAAAGAGATGAATTGGTTAAGTCAATCGTTGATTTTTTAGGTATATTTAATGACGGAACACTCAATTTAAAAGAGATTGCAAAACAAATGAACGTTGATAAAAACTTTATGGCTGAAAATATTTTACAAGTGAGAGCATTATATCAAGAAGCAATCGACGACGACGCCATCACCGATACGATAAAACAAGCGTATGCAACGTTTGAAGAAAAATACAACAATGTGATAAACCCAGACGCAAAAACGGCAGAAAAGACACCTGAAGGCTTTAATATCATTAAGAAAAGTAAAAAGTTTGATCCTAACTTCTTAAAGGAAAGTGTTATTCGTGATGAGAATGGTGAATTACTTGTTCTGTATCATGGAACGCCTGAAGGTTTCGACGAATTTGACGATGCGTTTATAGGAACAAATACTGAAGCAGGCAATACTGTATTCGGTCATTTCTTTACGGAAAAAAGAGCCTTTGCTGAACGTTTTAGAGATATTAAAGAAGAAGGGAATATCGGTGCGCTTTATCAAGTTTACTTGGATATTAAAAAGCCTATTACACATCCTTATAGCCTTTACTTTAATGACGATTTAACTGAACAAGAAAGAAACAATATTATTGTCGAATATATGAAAGCAACGGATAGTTATGAAAGTTTTAAAGAATATGCTCAAGAAATACTTGACATGCTTGATCCAGAAAGTAGAGAGTATAGTGATGATATCGCTTCTGAAGTTTGGGATATGATTACTGAAGATTATTATTTTGATCCTTTTGCTAATGCTGTCCGTGAAAAAGAAGCGCTTATTAAAAACGGATATGACGGTATGTATTATTATGAAGGTCGTGAAGGAGAACTTGTTCATAACCCCGATAATCCAAAAGCAACAGTTAAAGCGACTATTGCCTTTTCTGCAGACCAAGTATATGTTATCGCTGACGCAAGTATCACAGAAACGGTTGAAGAAAGAACTCTTGATGGCGATAAAGTCAATGAAAGAACCTTTACTATTGGCGAGAATTCTTATATAAAAGTATGGGAAGCAAGCAAACTTACAAACAATAGAAACAGCATTTATGATTTCAATGTTGCTGAAAGTCAAAGAAGAAAAGGCGTGGGGACAACTTTAATAGAAGCAGTTATTGAAAAATATGGAAAAAACATTTCAGCGCAAGTAACAAATAAGATATCTTTAAGAGCGTTCTATAAAGCGGGATTTAGACACCAGGGACAAGATATTTCGCTTGAAGAAACACTTAAACTTTTTGATAACTCACCTGAAAGCCTTAACATGTCATACGAAGGTGAAACCAATACCAATCATGAAATAGTTAGAAAAAGTAAAAAAATAGAACCTAACATAACTGACGACGATAGACAACAAATCAAAAGGATATTCAGTGACGAAATTTTGGCTGAATTTTTTACCACTAACAAAAAAGGTGAATACGTTTTAAAAAATAACAAAATTACTTCGCAATCTAAAAGGCAAAACACAGTTATGTTTCAAGGTAAAAAGTATCGTTCAACCGAGTATGGTGTCAACGCATATAATGAAATAGGAAACGAAAATATAGACGTTAGTCACTATAGTAAGAAAGTTCAAAATGTTAAGCCATTAAAGATTAGCGAAATGACCCCAGCAGAAAAAGCATTACACACGTTTTTCTCTTCAACTCGCTTAAACTATATCTTATATAATATGGATGACGGTAACGGTGGTTTCTCTGTCCCAACTTCAAAAGCAAACGTAGTCTTCATTAACACAAGAAATTTAGGCGGTGCTGTTGATAGTAATGGTAAACTAACCTTAATCAATAGTGAAAGACTAGCCGAAACTATGATCCATGAGCATGTCCATGAAGCATTTAAGTATGCAAGAATGGACGCGTTTAGTTATGCTTATGAATTTGCAGATATCATGTTTGAACCTATTTATAATGCAGGAAATCAACTTATTGGTGTTAAACCAACTCAAGCATGGAACGAATTCCAAAAACACTATACCTATAATGGTGGATACTTGAATTATTTTAATAGTGCTTATGGTAATAAAAATGGATATGTTAAGATTAAAACAGACCTAGATTTATATAAACTTTTAAAGAATAGTAATAATAACCTTTCAAACGGACAACAACGTAGTATCAATGAAACAACAGCACAAATCACTGGTGTTTTATTCTCAAATTATTCAGTATATCAAAAAGTGTTACAAGGTAAGTCTGGAAATAATGTTAAAATGTTCGAAATGTATGACAAACTTATGAATGACTCGCAAATGGACGCAAACGTTAAAGCATACTTAAAAGACGCATTAAAGAAATATGAAACACTTTTTAACAATTATATGAAAGAAATAGAGAAGTTGTTTCCTTCGTCAAAGAAATACACTTTACAAGAACTTAATAATTTTATTAAAACATTTACAAGCGGTAAGTTTACAACCAAAGGTGCTTTACTAACTGAATACTTCAAAGAAAAAGCCAACAAAAAACGCGGTGACGCTTCACTTGCTGTAGATAACATTATCTATATCGCTTCAACTATGGGTGCGAAAGTTAAAAGTGCTGTTGAAGTATTTACACAACTTGAAAATGAATTCAAGACATTTAAAGATAATGTAGAATCACTTATTACAAATCCAGAGTCTATCTTAAAGATTGATACTATGACAAATATTTTCAAGAGAATTAAAAAGACTGACGTGCTTGTCCGCGTGTTCAATCAAACTTATAAAGGTAATAAAACTTATCAATTAGATGAAATCACATTCGTTCAGATACTTGATGAAATTGACCTTTTATCAGATACTTATGACAACATATCAGATGAAACTATTGTTATGTTCGACCTTCCTTCTAGACAAGACGTTACAGACGCTTTAGACCAATTAGAATATGCCGTAAATAGAATGATTGACCAAATCATTGCTGATGGTTATGTATCAAATATCATCGAGTTCTCAATGGCAATAGATAACTTCAAAGATAAGTTAAAGGCTATCGGTGATTCAGCAAAGATCAATTCTGGAATTTTTGGTAAGATTAAGAAAATGCAACAAGGATTACGCGACTCAAATGTTAAGAATATCCTATTCGCGATCGACCGTTCACTTAAAAATGCAAACGCAAGTTTACAAGCCATGAAGAGAAGTTCTGAAGCAAGTCCAAATGAAGAATATTTAAGACTATACGGTGGTTTCCAAGACAAAAACGGTGTATTCCATGAAGGCATTTTCAATAGAATATATAAAGTTATCAAAGATAATGCCAATGATTTTGGTATTATGCAACAACAACTTGCACCTCTATTAGAAGAAATAAAAACACTTATTCACGGTTCACAGGTTGTCGGTAACGAGTTCGCTAAATCTGACGATTATATTAACGGTGACCAAACATTACAAAATAAAATCTTACAAGAAATTCAAAGTGTTAAAGACCGTTTAATCAATGAAGTTTTAAACGAAATTTATGAACAGTTCGCATTCATGTTCAATGATAAACAATTTGTTCAAAAACAATATCCTATGATTGATAGATATACACATTTAGAAATCACGGATATAGTTAAAGAGTTCAAAGAAAATAAAGTTGCTAGCAACATGGCGAATATTCTTAAAGAATTCCAAACTGTTTTTGAAACGGTGTTTAGTAAAGGTGAATCACTTAATTCTTACGCAAAGAAAAACACAGAACAAGTTGAAGCCATTACTGAACAATTTAAAACAAAAGGTATGGATGGTATCTTTATGCGTGGTCTTCCGCCACAAGATATTTTAAGTATCTACATTGAAATTACAAAGGGTAAAATGGACTTCTTTGAAGACTTCTTCCGCGAGTATAAAAGAGCAGCGTTTATGCGGGAAAAAGTAAGTGCTACATTCGATAGAAATTATGTTGCATGGGAAAGAGCGCATAAGAAGAATGTTGAAAAATCAACCGAACTTGTTGATATCGACGCTGGTTATTTTGTTAGAATGAGCAAGAACAAACTTGTAGCAATCAAAAGAAAAGCAGAAACGCAAATAAACGATATTCGTGATAAGATTAAAATATTAGGGGCTGAAAAAGAAAAACTATCTTTCGAAAGAAAAACATACAATAAGAAAATCGCCAATGAAAAGAAAATCAAAAAAGGCTCTACTAAAGGACAAAAACTTTGGGACGATGCAAACGCTAGACAACGAGCAATTCAATCAAAGAAAAATGAAGTAATAAAAAAAGAAAAACAACTCAAGAAAGATATAGATATCTTGAAAGAACAAATCCGTTTAATGGACGAGAAAGCATTGATTAAGCAAGAATTAATTCGTGTTGCAGAAGAAAACAAGGAAAAAGGTAGAACACAACAAATCCAACGCGGGCATATCGTTTCTCTTTATCTGTCAATTATTCGTGAAATGGAAATGCAAGCAATGGCTGATAATGGTGATATAATCATTCAACCTACAAATCACTTTGCGTTTGGTAATCAAATAGATTATTTTGATAATCAATTGATGGAACAAAAGGGATATAAGTATGCTAAAAAGAACACTGTAGGTTTTACTATTTTTGCAGAAAACAAACAAGACCTTGTTGATTATTTAGAATCGTTATTAACTGAAGAAGACTTACAAAATATCGACTTTGCAAGAACTGTTTTTGACCAAAATTATGAATTCGCAAATCAAATGTATAAAGAGAAATATTCAGTTGACCTTCCAAGGCAACAAACATACATTCCATTCTCAACAAAGAATGCAGATAAATCACGCGAGTTCGAACTTAAACGTATCAATAGAAACAACGTTGGTGTTGACAGAGGGTTTATCATGAAGACAACGTTAGGTGCTTCTGAAGACTTACAAATTGAAAATATATTCTCAGTCATGCATAACCACACAAGAACAGTTGCAAACTATAGTTTCGATAGACTTAATACCGACTTCCAAAACTTGCTTGTCAATAAAGCAGGCGGAACTTCATTCCAAAGTTTATTAAGCGGAGAAGATACTATCTTTGGTGTAGATAATGGTGTTGAACGAAATATCAATACTATGCTTATGAACATAGCACAATATAATGATATCAACGAAGCCGAATATGTAAAAGCAATTAGAAAAGTAATGAGAAATACAATTCGTGCTGTTATTGGATTAGCGCTTCCAATGTATATCAAACAGTATTTATCTATGTTCACAATAGCATCTAAAAATAATGTGAACCTGCTTCGTGTTATCAAGCACACTTCATTAAGCACAAGACTTAACAATAAATATTTCAAATACCTTATGCAACATAACGACAATTTCTATTTCCGTGCAAAGAATCAATTCATTCCAAACTTAGCAGACTATGCTTCAGTAAATGTTTTCGGTCATAAAAACAAATGGTTAAACAAGGCTCTTAGAGGCGTTGATAAAGTTAGTAACGCATTGACCGCACATGTAGGACGTGCCGATGCTCGTGTATTAGTTGGCGCATTTAGAGCCAAGGCTGAAGAAATAAGAAAACAAAATCCACAATTACATGAAGATGACGTTTTAGCACAAGCAAACGAATGGCTTACCAATGAAGTGTTATTATTCGGTGTCGCGAACACAAATCCAGCATTCCGTTCTAACATGTCAAATTCTAAAAACCTTGTTGAACAAATGGCTGGTAAATTCCAATCAGAAAACTTAATCCATTATGGTTCTATAGTAAGAGATATCATGATTTTAAAGAATGGTCATATGGGTCAATTCAAGATGTTAAGTCGCGACTTGTTAGCATTCTTATTGTCAGGATTATTCAGTGCGCTAGTCAACCAATGGTGGGGAAAACAATTAGGATACGACGATGACGTGAAAGCCGAAGATGAATTAGCAGACTTTATTTTCAACGAGTTTTTATGGGACAATTTGATAGGTTCTATTCCTTATATCAATCAACTTACTCAAATGTGGCGTTGGAATTTTAATGAAGAAAAAGGAACGATAACCAAGGCTGGTTTCGATCCTAAAATACCATTGCTATCTGAATTCTTGAATATCACAAAAGATTTTAGTTCAATAGTGTTTTTCAATCCAACAGAACAAGACAAAGAAAGAAATGCTAGAAAATATTATGAAATCATTGAAGAAGTCACGCACATGTTTGGTATCCCTATCAAGAATGCTAGAAAGATAGGTCAATTAACAAGCGATATCACGGCTGAATACGGTTCTAAACAAGGACGTGAACTTGATATGCTATTTAATAACAAAACACGTTCTGAGGCTTATTATGAAGCGATTAGACAAGGTAACCGTGAAGAAATCAACGGGTATGTCAGTGATAGGTTCGATAACTTGAATGTTCAAAATGAAATCGTAAGACTTGGTATGGAAAAACAAACTGTTAAAATCTATGATGTTACTTATTTTAGATCCATGGACGAAGACGGCAAATATAAAGAATATAGTATTTCGCAAGGAGTATCAGATAAGTATAAAGAATTAACACAACGTTCACTTGTTAAATTGTTTAGAAGTTCTTCATATAGAAGACTTCCTGACCACTTGAAAGCAAAGGCGTTGCAACGTGTTATTAACTATTATTACAATTACATGAAGGCTTCTATTCTTTACGAACTTGATAAAGGTGACAAACCAAACGCTATGAACAGTATTGATGAAGTCGCAAAAAGATCAATTGAATATAGTCTTCGTGAACTAGCAGAAGAAAAAAGAAAAGGACTTAAATAGTCCTTTTTTTATTATTCATTAAACAATAAGTCAAGCATTGTCGGTTCTGCATTACCCTTGCCATTCCAATAAATGTTTTCTATTGCTTTCTTCTTCTTCGCCATTCTATCGTTACTTCTATTCCCGTTGTCAAGGTTTACTTGTTTTGGAACAAAATTGATAGGTTCGATATCTTCTGGCGCTGTATAAGACGATACATAAACCGAGTAAGGACAGTTTCTAAACCAATCCCAAAAATCTTCATAGTCGAAATCACTGCCAAATAAATATTGTTTTGTGTTTTCGTAAGGTGGATCACAATAGATAAAAGCATCTTCTAAAACTTCTTCAGGTATTTGATTATAAAGTTCCTTCCAATCCATACTATGAAGTTCTAATCTATGTTTAAACTTTATATTCGCTTCTATAGCATTAAGGTGAAGCATTTGCGATAAACTTTCAAGTTGTTCCAAACGTTTTAGTTCTTTATTGTCTTTTGTCTTAATAAACTTCTTAAACTTTTCCATGAAAGCAAGTCGTTTTAAAGGGTGTTCCTTAAAGTCAACGTTGGTAATGGTTGACGGTATCTTTAAGCCTTCAAACAACGGATTTTCATTGATTAAACTAAAGTCATTAAACACAATTGCTTGGTGTAATGCTTTTTTGTTATCTTCAAGGTCTTTTGCATATAAGTAATCCTTTTGGTTGCACCCAAACGACCAAACGTTTAGAACATAACCTACATACCAATCAGGATATGAATCAGGATAATCCCTAACAGTTTCAAATTGAATGCGTGATATCCAATTATACTTCACTTGCTCAAAGTTCGCACCACCTGACAATAATTCTTTATAAAGTCCAATTACGTATTTATTCAAGTCATTAGAAATTACATTAAAGTTTGTCCTGTGTAATGCGAAACTCGATACTGAAAATCCTCCAGTAAATAAATCAATAAAATGCTTCTTCTTGTATTCTCTTTCGAACACGTAGTTTATTAAATTAAGTATTTTTTCTTTGCTTCCCATGTAAACTATTCCGTATCTTTTACTCATTTTCTAACTCCTCATTTTTAATTTTATTTTATTCCCACAACCAGGACACAAATAACCATAAACATATAATTGATATAACTCTGAAGAATTCCAATAACCATTATTATAAATTCTAAATCTATGACCACAACATTTACCTATAATAATATTTTCTTTCATTTTCTTTTCTCCTCAATTTCTGGATATGCAGCCTTTATATTTCTACTATCAATAATCATATCATCACAAGTTATAACATACCCCTCGTTATCATATACATTGCTTCTAAAATGTCCCATATCTACATAACTATCGGTATATTTAACCCCATAATCGTAAGTTTCAACTATAATTCTCATTTTCTTTCTCATTTTCTAATTCCTTATTTTTTTATATTGAACTTTTCAATAATAGCCGCTGCTATATAAACATTCGCTTGAGCAGGTGATACAGGATCTGCGATATACCAATCTTCACCTAAAAGATAATCTTTTACTACACGAACAAATTCTGCATCTGTCATAGGTTTTGGATATATATTTTCTTCTGGATCATTTGAATATTTGTTTAATATCTTATCTAAAAAGATATTTTGTCTTTTCTGTTTTTTCAATCTTGTCATTTTCTATTCCTCCTTTCCTTTAATTTTTCAAACGTTAGTAAATATAAAACCAGCGGCAGTGTAATCGGTATTGCAACTCCAAACAAAATATAGAATATTGTATCACGCGCTTTTTTACTTGCATAGCCAGCCATTATTATTGCTACAACACCTAATGTGTTTACTACTATAATGTATATAATCAAAATTGTTTCTAATAATGTTAAGTTATTCATTTTCTTTCTCCTTTCTTTTTTAATAATAACTTAATAGTCTTTCATACAATGCTGGATAGTTAATTTGTAACCAATCCCAAAAAATATGACTTGTAATGTTTTCTTGATAATAATATTGTTGTAATTCAATAAGTAATTCAAAATCATCAAGAATTTGTTCAATGTGTTTTTCGTTGTTTGGTTGATTTTTTAATCGTTCTTTTAATACTGCATTTTCAATTAAAATATCAAAATAATCTTCCATTAAATCAATAATTGCATGGTTCTCGCCATCTAAGTATCCTTTGTCATAGGCTTCTATAACTTCATTTTCTAAGTGTTTTATTTCATCAATATAATCAATGTAATTTCTTATAATTACTCCAATTAAAATTCCCACTGATAATACCAAAATTGCTGGTAATATAAAATCAACCCAATGTTTTTTTCTCATTTTCTATTCCTCCTTTTCATTTTCTAATCCTCCCATTCTAACCTTTGTCCACATTTTCTACAATATTTAGTAGCGTTTTTATAAACTCCATTCAATTCAACTTTGCAATTAGGACAAATAGGAAATTTAAAATATTTTGATGTTCCTATTTCTACTTTCTTTGGTGTATCTCTATCCACTAAATCACGAGCCATTCTAACTGCATATCTAATAAGTTGTATTTCATCATTTGTTTCAATGTATTTGCTATTCACCAATTCCCACGCTTTTTTTATTTTTTCTTTACTTGTCATTTCTTATTCTCCTTAACATATACATACTGCCAAGATTGCGGTGGTCGCTTGAGTTCGATCCAGTTCATATCCTGTGTCCGCTTATCGCCTTTGTTCCATGTCATGAAGTCTGACAAATATAAATCTAACTTTTCAAACTTGTCTATCTTCCAAGCATACAATGTTTTGCCGTTTCCATAAAGACTAATCTCTTCATAAGTTAAACAACTTTTTCTTAACATTGCTTCATTAACCCAGTATCCATATTCTGAGTTATCGACCCATTCGCCATCGTAACTTTCATATCCCATAGGTAATGTAACTTCATAAGGAATAGTTTGATAAGAATCATGCCACCAACGACCAATGATTTTACCTCGTCCTTCGATGATTAACCTTTTTGGAGGATAAGCGTTATTAAATACTTCATAACCAATCCATAAAGGATACTCGTTGCTCCATTTTTCGTCCGTAACCCACTTTTGTTTGCCAAGTGTTTCATATAGATATACCCAACCAACAAAACCTTTTGGCACGGATTTTCGTATTTCTTCTAACTTGTAACCTGCCTCGATTAACCGAGAATATTTCGGTTTTACAGATATTAAAATTGATTTCATTTTATGACTTCCTTTCGAAGTATTTATCAATATAGGCTTCAACGTCAGCATCGCCATCTAGTAAGAAGTATATGCCACCGCTATTTTGAATAATTTCAGCCCACTTGATTTGATTGTGTGTTCGTTCGTAATAAGTGTTATTTTTTAGTTCAATATAGTGAATTTCGCCAATGTCCGTGTTAAAAACGATGCGGTCTGGAAACCCGTCATATTGCTTTGGATTAACTTTAATAGTTCTAAAACTATTGAGTTTACAAAGTTGAATAAAACGTTTTTCCAGATTATCTTCTCGTTTAGCCATTTTTATGTTTGTAGTAGTATCTTTGCTTTCTAAAAATTCTATTGACAACCTTAACGATTTCGTCATTAACACTTATATCTACGAACTCACCAGCATGGTATGAAGCCAATGCTTTCTTGATCACTAACTGATAGTCACAAATAACCTTGACAATGCCAATCGGATGTTCGATAAAGATTTCGAAGTCATCATTATTATAGACAATAGATACACCACTTCCAAGGATTTCTTTTTCAATCTTCTCTCTAAAGTTATCAATGGATTTTACGGTTGCACCTTTATTTCTTAATCTATCATACTTCTTGATATTCTCGTTAACCCTATAAACAATCACAACATCATCGGTGATTTCTTGTAAATAGTCCTTGTGGAAGTAGTAGATAATTTCATCAAGTTCTTCAGGTGAATCACCACAATAGACAATAAACTCACTTGTTCTAAACGCTCTTGCTTCAATGTTATAAAGAAACTCTTTTGCTTCGTTTATGTCTAGTTTTATTTCGTTTCTTTTTGCTGACCTTTTTGATTTTTGAATTATATATATCATAATTTCACTCCTTTATATTTGTTTGGCGCTTTATTTCTTCCATAAACTTTTTAAAATATTGCTTTATGTTGTATATTTCGCCGTTTGTCAATTTGTGTTCCATTTTTATTACCTTTTTGTTGTTTGGTATTCTTAATATCTTATCGCATAACGCGTATGATACTTTACCATTAAGTCTAATTTCTACATTATAATCATTAAAATTGTTATCAAAGAATTTTGCATATTTGTTATTGGACGTTATCATAAGACCATACAAGTCATTCGACAGATTGTTGTTGATATCTTTCTCTTGCGAATAGATACATATAAAGTAATGCTGACCTGACTTGTTATACTGACCGTTATCTTTCGCTAGGAAAATATCGAACGGTTCAATTTTAGAACGGTAAATCGTCTTCATCTGCTAACATTGTGATAGGTCGTTGGTGTCCAAATACCCCGAACCTTGCTTGTTTGGTCTTATCTATTTTCCACCCTAGGCGTTCTATAGATTGGTAAATTAAATCTCTTTGATAACGGTTTATAGTTAAATCCTTTTGCCCTAAAGCAACTTGCCATATTTCAGGAACACATACTTTTGTTGCTGTTTCTAAATCTTCTTCGTTATACATTACATCGCCATTTTCATTTTTATCAAAATCGTATTTTTGCATGTAGTATTTCATTTGTTCAACCGACATTGAATACCAAGATTTCGGTCGTTTCATTTCTAAATAACTGCTAACTCTACCAATAAAATCATTTTCAGCCAAGTTACTTTCGTTTGAACGTTCCCACCATTTTAATTGTTCTTCCGTCCATTCAAATATATCATAACCAGAGTTATATAATTCTATGGCTTCTGCAAGGAGTTGATCACGATATTCTTGCGAAAATTTTGTTTGGTCTTTTATATAACATTCGTGTTGTTCAAGTCCACTGTCCATTACCAAGAATCGTCTATTACCCGTTCTATCTCGTAAAGGCGCATTGTCGTTG
>Ga0172382_10005817_pt1 | contig 18197 bp, 19 predicted proteins | sample Leawel138RmetaG_FD_122245 | JGI IMG/M metagenome (GOLD analysis project Ga0172382, IMG submission 122245) | Leachate microbial communities from a municipal landfill in Southern Ontario, Canada - Leachate well 138R metaG | ecosystem: Engineered > Solid waste > Landfill > Unclassified | place...
CAATAAAGCGGGTCCGAGGTGGTCCAGACATTGCCGTATCCATACAGTTTGTAGATGGGAATGGCGGTGTGGTCGCGGGCCGGAGGCGCGGGGGTCAGGGGCTCCATGGCGTCCTCCAGGGATTGGGCCAATATCCGCGAAATGTACATTTTTAAAAAATAAAAGTCCATTCTCCGGCGGCGCGCCCAGGCTCATCATGAGTCTGTCCGTACCCGCCGCGACATCGGCGCGGCGGCATCGATCCCAAGGAGACACCCCATGACAGCAGCCACACGCAAGCGCCGGCGGGAAATTCCAGGCACCGTGATCTTCGACGGCGACCTGGCCCGCATCGGCTATGCATTGAACCGCATGTGCTTCAGTTTCAATGCGGCCGAAAACCGCGAGGCCTTCCAGCGCGACGAGGAAGCCTACATGACGCGCTACCACCTGACGGAAGCTCAGAAAGAGGCCGTCCGCAGCCGCCAGGTCCTGCGCATGATCGCCGCCGGTGGGCATCCGTACTATCTGGCCAAGCTGGCCGGGATCTTCGGCCTGGACATGCAGGACATCGGCGCCCAGCAGACGGGCGTCACCAAAGAGGCCTTCCAGGCCAGACTCATCGCGGCGGGAGCTTGATCATGGCGCACATCATCGGCAGCATCAGCACGTCCCACGTGCCGGCCATCGGCGGGGCGCTGGCCCGCCAGAAACAGCAGGATCCTTACTGGAAGCCCTTTTTCGACGCGTATGGCAAAGCGCGCGAATGGCTGGGCCGTGAGCGCCCGGATGTGGTGGTCATCCTGCACAATGACCATGGCCTGAATTTCTTCCTCGACAAGATGCCGACGTTCGCAGTGGGCGCCGCGGACGTCTACAGGAACGCGGACGAGGGTTGGGGCATCCCGCCGCTGGCGGCGGCGCGCGGCTGTGTGGACCTGTCCTGGCATATCGTCGAGACGCTGGTCGAGGACGAGTTCGACATCACCACCTGCCAGGAAGCCCTGATCGATCATTCGGTGTCGTTGCCCCTGGCGCTGCTCTGGCCGGAAGGCAAGGACGCCGGCGAGTGGCCGGTGGAAATCGTGCCAGTGTGCATCAACACCGTTCTGGCGCCGTACCCCTCGGCCTCGCGCTGCTACCGGCTGGGGCAGTCGTTGCGGCGCGCGATCGAGTCCTGGGACGACGACCGGCGCGTGCTCGTCATTGCCAGCGGGGGCCTGTCGCACCAGCTCGATGGCGAACGCGCCGGCTTTATCAACAAGCCCTTCGATCTGCAGTTCATGGACAGCCTGGTGGACGATCCGACCTGGATCACCCAGTACGCCAACGAAGATCTGGTCGAGCTCACCGGGACGCAGGGGATCGAGTTGCTGATGTGGGTGGCGGCGCGCGGCGTGCTGGACGACATGCCGGTCAAGCGCCACCATGCGCACTATCACGTGCCGATCTCCAATACGGCCACCGGACTGCTGGTGCTGGAACCGGCTCAGGCCGGCTGAATCCGAACCCGGGTTCCGAACCCGGTCCGGCCGGGTCAGGCAACCAGCCCCCGCCGTGCCAGCCAGTCCATGATCACGGACAGGCAGGCCTCGGGCGCCTCGAAGGGTGCCATGTGGCCGGCGCCCTCGACCGCCTCCAGAACCGCGTCCGGCACTCTGGAGGCCATGTCCGCGTGGCGGTCGAGCGGGCTCCAGCGGTCCTCGGTGCCGCTCATGAACAGGACGGGGCAGGCGATCCGGCCCAGCAGATCCGTCGCGTCGGGCCGTTCGATCAGGGCCTGGATCTGACCGGCGAAGGATTCCGGCGTCGAGCGCAGGACCATGGCGCGCATCCGGGCCATCAGGGTGGCATCGCTCCGGGTCCGGTGCGCGATCATGCCGTCCAGCCAGTCCTCGACGATGGCCTGGACGCCCCCCGCCCGGGCGGCGCGCACCAGGGCCATGCGCTTTTCGGCCTCGCTTTCGCCCAGGCCCTGGTAACCCGTGTTCATCAGGACCAGGGCATGGCAGCGTGCCGGCGCCTGGCGCACCATTTCCAGCGCGACGCGTCCGCCCATCGAATGCCCCAGGACGATCAGCGGTCCCGACGCGCGCGCCAGCACGTCCCGCGCCGCGTCGGGCAGGGCGCCGATGCCGCTCAGATTCGCGGCCAGGACGTGCCCCAGACGCGAGAGCGTGCCGATGAAATCGGCCCAGGTGTCCGCATCGCACAGCAGGCCGTGCAGCAGGACGAAGGTGGGACGCGTGTTGCTCATGGAATCTCCTTCTGAAGGATAATCGGGATCATCGAAATCATCATCGCACGAGGACGCGGGGGCGGCGTCCGCCCATGTCTTTTTCCGGCCGCGCGCCCGGCGGTCTCCGGCGAGATGTCCGCATGCCCGATCCGATCCTGCGAGAACCCCTCTATACCCAGCCTGGCCACTTGCTGCGCCGTGCGCAGCAGATTTCCGCCTCGATCTTCCACGACGAGATCGGCAGCCTGGTCACGCCCATGCAGTATGCCGTGTTGTGCGTGCTGCTGGACAATCCCGGGATCGACCAGGTTTCCGTGGCGGGGCTGGCGGCCATCGACACGTCCACGGCGGCCAGCGTGGCGATGCGCCTGGAAGAAAAGGGCCTGCTGTCCCGGCGGGTCGATCCGGCGAACCGTCGCCAGCGGATTCTGACCCTGACCGATCAGGGACGGGATCTTCTGTTGTCGCTCAACGAGGCCATCGGCCGGTTGCACCGACGCATCTTCGAAAAGTTCTCGCCCCGGGAAGAAGCCCGGTTCATGGCACTGCTGCAGAAACTGGTCGATGTCAACAATCACCAGAGCCGTGCGCCGTTGACGGCGGTGCGGCCCGGGGCTTCGGGGGGCTCCGTCGATGATCCTGCGTCCGGTCGGGGATAGGGACCCTCCGGACTCTGGAGGATCCCTAAGGGTAAGCACGGATATGGCATCGTCGTCCGAGAAAATAGGATATCCCTAAATATTCAGTGTGCTGAATGTTAATCCGAACGATGCACGACCGGGCCGCGTCACTGCGGGCGGTCTCCCAGGAGGTTGACGATGTTTCCCAAGAATGCCTGGTACGTGGCCTGCACGCCCGACGAGATCGCGGACAAACCCCTGGGCCGCACGATCTGCGGCCAACCCGTCGCGCTCTACCGGGGCGCGGAGGGCAGGGTTGCGGCGCTCGAGGATTTCTGTCCTCATCGGGGCGCGGCCCTGTCCCTGGGCGCGGTCGTGGACGGCAACCTGATGTGCGGCTACCATGGCCTGGTCATGGGCTGCGACGGCAAGGCCGTCTCCATGCCCAAGCAGCGGGTGGGCGGGTTCCCCTGCATCCGCAGCTACCCGGTGGTAGAGCGGCACGGCTTCGTCTGGATCTGGCCGGGCGATCCCGAACGCGACGACGAGGCGGCCATCCCCGACCTGTTCTGGGCCCACCATCCCGAATGGGCATACGGCGGGGGGCTTTATCATATCGGCTGCGATTACCGGCTGATGATCGACAACCTGATGGATCTGACTCACGAAGCCTACGTGCACACCGACAGCATCGGCCAGGGCGAAATCGACGAGGCGCCGGTCCAGACCCGGGTTGAGGGCGATCAGGTCGTCACCAGCCGCGTCATGCAGGGCATCGTCGCGCCGCCTTTCTGGCAGGCCGCCATGCGGGCCCACGGCCTGGACGACCAGGCGCTGGTCGACCGTTGGCAGATGTCGCGTTTCACCGCGCCGGGCCACGTGCTGATCGATGTCGGCGTGGCGCTGGCGGGCAAGGGCGGCTTCGAGGCCGATGCCCGGGACAAGGTTTCGGCGATCGTCGTGGACTTCATGACGCCCGAGACCGAGTCCTCGCACTGGTATTTCTGGGGCATGGCCCGTCATTTCCAGCCCGATGACGACGCCCTGACCGATGCGATCCGCGCCGGGCAGGGCAGGATCTTCAGCCAGGACCTGGCCGTGCTGGAGGCGCAGCAGCGCAACCAGCGCAATTTCCCCGGTCGCCGGCTGCTGGCCTTGAACATCGATGCCGGCGGCGTGCGGGCGCGGCGCATCCTCGACGATTTGATTCAGGCGGAGGCCGCCTGAAGGCTTTATGGAAGGTCCGGCATGCCCGCCGGGCCGATTGGAAAGAGAAAGACATGATCACCGAATCCCTGTCCGTGCGGGTCGCCGGCAAGCATCAGGCGGCCCAGGACGTCGTGAGCCTCGAGCTGGTGGACCCCGATGGCGGCCCGCTGCCGGAATTTTCCCCCGGGGCGCACATCGATGTGCACCTGCCGGGCGGTTTCATCCGCCAATATTCACTGCTCAACGACTGCCTGCAGCGGTCCCACTTTCTGATCGGCGTGCTGCGCGAGCCGCGGTCGCGCGGGGGCTCGGCGGCGGTGCACGACCAGGTGCGCGTGGGGGATCTGCTGCGCATCAGTCCGCCGCGCAACCGTTTCCCGCTGGTGCCGGCCGAACACAGCCTGCTGTTCGCCGGCGGGATCGGGATCACGCCGCTGCTGTGCATGGCGCGCCGCCTGCGGGCGACGGACGCCGCCTTCGGCCTGCACTACAGCTGCCGGTCCCGCGCTCGCGCCGCTTTCCTGGACGAGATCCTGGGGCCGGCCCTGGCGGGGCATGCCCAGGCGCATTTCGACGACGAACCCGGAACCGCCCTGGACGCGCGGGCCGTGCTGGCGGCGGCCGACGCCCGGACTCATGTCTACGTCTGCGGGCCGTCGGGCTATATCGATTTCATCCTCGCGCAGGCGCGCGCGGCCGGCGTGGACGAGGCGCGCATCCACTTCGAGCGCTTCGCCCTCGGCGAGGACGAGCATCCCTCGGCGCCGGTCGAGGGGGACGTGGCCTTCCAGGTCAAATTGGCCAGCACCGGCGAGGTCTTCGACATTCCGGCCGACGAGACCGTCACATCGGCGCTGGACCGGCAGGGGGTGTTCATCCCTGTCTCCTGCGAGGAAGGGATCTGCGGCACCTGTCTGACGGGCGTGCGCGAAGGCGTCCCGGACCACCGCGACAGCTATCTCACGGATGCGGAGCACGCGGTGAACGATCAGTTCACGCCATGCTGCTCGCGCGCCCGGACCCCCATGCTGGTGCTGGATCTGTAGGCCCGGCGCCTTCATTTCACGATGACAAGACAAGGAGACACACGTGAAGCATACGATCGGTAAATTGCTGGCCGCCTGCGTTTTCGCGGCGGCAGGGGCGGGCGCCGCCCAGGCCCGGGATCTGAAGGTCGGCATGATCCTGCCGCTGTCGGGGCCGTTCGCCTCGACCGGTCAACAGATGGTGAACGGCGCGAAGCTCTATCTGAAGGAGCACGGCGACACGGTGGCGGGCCGCCGGATCGTGCTGATCGAGAAAGACGACACTGGTGTCTCGCCTTCGATCAGCAAGCGCCAGGCGCAGACCTTGCTGATCCAGGACAAGGTCGAGGTGCTGGCCGGTTTTGGCCTGACGCCGGGCGCATTCTCGGTCGCGCCCCTGGCCACCGAGGCCAAGGTGCCGATGGTCGTGATGAATGCCGCCACGTCCTCGATCACGGAAAAGTCGCCCTACATCGTGCGCACGTCCATGACGCTGCCGCAGGTGGCTGCGCCGATGGCGGGCTGGGCGGCGGCCAACGGCATCCACAAGGTGTACATCGCCGTGGCCGACTATGGGCCGGGCCATGACGCGGCGGCTCAGTTCAAGAAGACCTTCACCGCCGCGGGCGGCGAGGTGGTGGGTGAGGTCCAGACGCCGCTCACCAGCCCGGATTTCGCGCCGTTCCTGCAGAAGATCAAGGACGCCAGGCCGGACGCGATCTTCCTGTTCGTGCCCAACGGCGAACAAGGGGTCGCCTTCGCCAAGAGCTACAAGGAGCGCGCCCTGGCCGACGCCGGCATCCGGCTGCTGGCCACCGGCGATGTGGTTACCGAGGACGTGCTCGCGGCCATGGGCGACAACGCCCTGGGCATGATCACCTCGTTCCACTATTCCCAGGCGCACGATTCGCCTGAGAACAAAGCCTTTGTCCAGGCCTATGCCCGGGCCTATCCCGGCACGCGGCCCAACATGGTGGCCGTGGCGGCTTACGACGGCATGAGGCTGATCCGCGAAGCGCTGGAAAAAACCAAGGGCGATGCCGGCGGCGATGCTTTCATCGCGGCGGTCAAGGGGCTGAAATGGACTAGCCCGCGCGGCCCGGTTGAAATCGACTCCCAGACTCGCGACATCATCCAGAACGTCTACATCCGCAAGGTCGAGAAGGTGGGCGGCGTGCTGCAGAATGTGGAGTTCGCCACGGTCCAGGCCGTCAAGGACCCCGGGAAGATGTAGCGCCGGGCACGCTGTATCCGGATACCATAGCAATCCGGCATAGCTGTTAGTGACGCGCCCGGTCTTACCGGGCCGTCCCGTTTATGGGGATAATCGGGTCACCATGACGACGAAAACGACGACGCGCGCGCTGGCCGGCACCCCGGTCTTTCCCATCGGCCTGGGCTGCATGAGCCTGAGCCACGGCTACGGACCGGCGGCTTCGCCGGCCGACGCAGAGGCGCTGTTGCTGGGCGCGCTGGACCGGGGCGTGACGCTGTTCGACACGGCGGCGCTCTATGGTTTCGGCCATAACGAGGAACTGCTGGGCCGGGTGCTGGCCCCGCACCGAGGCCGTTTCATGCTGGCCAGCAAATGCGGGATCTTTCGCGAGAACGGCCAGCGCCACATCGACGGCCGGCCCGAAACCCTGCGTCGCACCTGCGAGGATTCCCTGCGCCGCCTGCGCACCGATGTGATCGATCTGTACTACCTGCATCGCTGGGACAAGTCCGTGCCCATCGAGGACAGCGTGGGCGCTCTGGCGGATCTGGTCCGCGCGGGCAAGATCCGTGCCATCGGACTGTCCGAGGTCTCGGCCGAGACGCTGCGGCGGGCGCACGCCGTGCATCCGGTCGCCGCCGTCCAGAGCGAATATTCCCTGTGGTCGCGCGAAGTCGAGATCGCCGTCCTGCGGGCCTGCCGCGAACTGGGGGCGGCGCTGGTCGCATTCAGCCCGCTGGGGCGGGCGTTCCTGGCCGACGGCCTGCCCGACATGGCGATACTGGACGCCGGCGACTTGCGGCGGCGGATGCCGCGTTTCCAGCCCGAGGCCTTCGCGCGCAACCAGGCGCTTCTGGAGCCGATGCGGCGCATGGCACGGGATCATGGCTGCACGCCCGGCCAACTGGCGCTGGCCTGGCTGCTGCGCCAGGGCGATGACATCATTCCCATCCCCGGGACGACCCGGCTGGCGCACCTGGAGGAAAACCTCGGCGCGGTCGACGTGCGGCTGGATGCGGCGGCCTGCGAGGCGCTGGCGCGGCTGTTCGACCGCGAGCGGGTCGCGGGGGAACGCTACGGCCCCGCCGCGCAGGCGGAAGTCGACACGGAACAGTTTTAAAAGGAGCTTCGAAAGCGATGCAAGGCACTCGACTGGGTTTGATCGGCTATGGCGAGGTCGGCGGCATTTTCTGCGCCGGCCTGAAAACGCAGGTGGACAGCGTCCATGCCTGGGACCTGAAACTGGCCGATGCGGCCTCGGCGGCGCCGCTGCGTGAGCGCGCGGCGCGCGATGGCGTCGTCCTGTGCGATTCGGCGGCGGCGCTTTGCGCGGCCGCCGATCTGGTGATTTCCGCCGTCACTGCCTCGAACACGGTGGCGGTGGCGCGCGAGGCGGCCTCGCATCTGCGGCCGGGCACCGCCTTCCTGGACCTGAACTCCGCTTCGCCGGGGGCCAAACGCGAGGCCGCCGGGCTGATCGAGGCCGCGGGCGGACACTACGTCGAGGCGGGCGTGATGACCTCGGTCCCGCCCTACGGCATCCGGGTGCCGATGCTCCTGGGCGGGCCGCACGCCGAAGTCCTCGCGCAAAGGCTGCGCGCCTTCGGCATGGACGCCAGCGCCGTGTCGCCCGAGCTGGGCGTGGCTTCGGCGATCAAAATGTGCCGCAGCGTGATGATCAAGGGCCTGGAGGCCCTGGTGATCGAAAGCTACACGGCCGCGCGCGCCTACGGCGTCGAGGACTACGTGCTGCCCACGCTGCAGGAGACCTTTCCGTCCATCGACTGGACGGAGCAGGGGCGCTATTTCTACAGCCGTGTCGTGCAGCACGGCCGTCGCCGCGCCGAGGAAATGCGCGAGGTCGCCAATACCGTGCGCGAGGCCGGGTTCGAGCCCTGGATGGCCGCCGCGACCGCCGAAAAACAGGACTGGGTCGCGGGGCTGGCCGCCCAGGGCCTGTTCGCGGACGTCGAGGCTGCGGGCGGCTGGCAGGCCTACGCGGACCGGCTGATCGCCCAGGCCCGTTCCTGAGTGTCCCGCGCCCGGTTCAGGCGGTCTGGGTCATCGCCGGTGGGTAGACCTGGCGTACCGTGGTGCGGATCAGCTCCAGCATGGCCTTCTGGGTCAGGGTCGTGATCCGGCCCGCCGCCGTCGCCAGATACAGGCGGCTGCGCAGTTCTGGCTGGACGATGGGCCGGATGTGGTAGCGGTCCGGCTGGGCCGAGGTGAGGACGGCGTGCTCCGTCAGGATGGCGTAGCCCGTGCCGTCGGCCACCAGGTCCAGGATCGCCTGGACACTGTCGATTTCCAGGCGGATGTTCGGGCGGGCGCCGATGAGCGCCATGTCCGATTCCAGCAGCATGCGCACGGTGTGGGGCCGGTTCGGAATGATCAGCGGGATATTGACCAGCGCGTGCAGGGGCAGCGGCTGGTCCGACGGGTGCGGCCCCCGGGTGCCGACGAGATACAGCCTTTCGCTGGTCAGCGGCGACAAGTCCAGCTCGGCCGAGGGTGACGGGTTGTACATCAGGGCGATGTCCAGGCGGCCCGCCAGCAGCCATTCCTGCATGACCAGGGACAGGCCCTCGCTGATCGACAGACTGGCGTTCGGCAGCCGCTTGCGGAATTGCCGCGTCAGTTCCACCGCCATCATCTTCGAGGCGCTGGGCGCGATGCCCAGGGCCACCCGGCCCGCCAGTGCGCCTTGCACACGGCCCATGTCTTCCTTGGCGCGCTCGACCTGGTGCAGGATGCCGCGGCAGTGCTCCAGCAGCAGCTTGCCGGCCTCGGTGGTGGTGACGCCGCGCCCGTTGCGGTTCAGCAGGTTCTGGCGCAGCTCGACCTCCAGCATGCGGACTTGACGGCTGAGGGCCGGCTGCGCGATGTTCAGCGCGTGCGAAGCCTGGGTGAAGCTGCCCAGTTCTGCGACGCGCATGAAGTATTCCAGTTGTTTCAGATCCATGACGTCCGCCTCATGCTAGGGTTTACCCTCTAATCCGGCATTGAATGATGGGCATCATATCATTTCGGCATAGCTGATAGTGGACCCGAGCGCTTATGCGCGGGGCGTCCCGCGTCCATAATAGGCCTCATCAAGCACAGCGTGGTGACATGATGCAGAAACCCATTCCGGCCTTGTTCATGCGCGGCGGCACATCGCGCGGGCCGTTCTTCCTGGAATCCGAGCTGCCATCGGACACGGCGGCGCGCGACCGCGTGCTGCTGGCGGTCATGGGTTCTCCCGACCGGCGCCAGATCGACGGCCTGGGCGGCGCCCATCCGCTCACCAGCAAAGTCGGCATCGTGCGGCCCGGCACGACGCCGGGCGTGGATCTGGAATTCCTGTTCGCGCAGTTGCAGCCCGACCGCGACACGGTCGACACGACGGCCAATTGCGGCAACATGCTGGCGGCGGTCGTGCCCTTCGCGCTGGAGCGCGGCCTGATCAAGGCCCAGGGCGACGAGACCACCGCCCGCGTGCTGACCCGCAACACCGGCATGCAGTGCGACATCACCGTCCTGACCCCGATGACGCCCGAGGGCCGGCAGGTGTCCTACGAGGGCGATGCGCGCATCGACGGCGTGCCCGGCCGTTCGGCGCCGATCACCATCAATTTCCTGGACACGGCCGGCTCGGTGTGTTCGGGGCTGTTGCCTACCGGCCGCGTGCGTGACCGGGTGCGCGTCGAGCCGCCGGCCGGCGCCGATTTCGAGGCTTTCGAGATCGAGGTCACCTGCATCGACAACGGCATGCCGCTGGTGCTGTTCCGGGCCGCCGACGTGGGTTGCACCGGGCATGAAACCCCGGCCGAACTGAACGCCGACCTGGGGCTGAAGGCCCGCATCGAGGCCCTGCGGTTGCGCACGGGCGAACTGATGGGCCTGGGGGACGTGTCGGGGCGCAATTACCCCAAGATGACCCTGGTGTCCGCTCCCCGACAAGGCGGGGCGGTCAATACCCGCAGCTTCATCCCGCATGTCTGTCACGAGGCCATCGGCGTGCTGGCGGCGGTGACGGTGGGTACGGCCTGCGTCCTGGAGGGCTCCGTGCCGCACGACCTGGCGCGCCTGCCCCAAGGCGCGCGCAAGGCGGTGTCGATCGAACACCCCAGCGGCGAGTTCACGGTCGAACTGGAAATCGATCCCCAGGATCCCCAGAAGGTCGTGCGCGCGGCGCTGCTGCGGACCGCGCGGCTCATCATGCGCGGCGAGGCGATGGTGCCGGCCTCGGCCTGGGCCCAGGCGTGCTGATCTGCCTGGTTACGTCGTCACACAGAAAAGGAATCGTAGGACATGAGCAGAAACCCCCTGATCATCGATTGTCACGGCCACTACACGACCGCGCCGCAGGCGCTGGCCGATTGGCGCGACCGGCAGATCGCCGGCATCCAGGATCCGGCGCAGCGGCCCAGCCCGTCGGACCTGCGCATCGACGACGATGCGCTGCGCGAAAGCATCGAAGCCAATCAGTTGCGCCTGATGCGCGAACGCGGCTCCGACCTGACGATCTTCTCGCCGCGCGCCAGCTTCATGGCCCACCACATCGGGGACTTCCAGGTGTCCAGTACTTGGGCGGCGATCTGCAACGAACTCTGCCACCGGGTCGCGACGCTGTTCCCCGACCAGTTCGTCATGGCCGCGATGCTGCCGCAGTCGCCCGGCGTGGACCCGGCCACCTGCATCCCGGAACTGGAAAAATGCGTCAAGGAATATGGCGCTGTGGGGATCAACCTGAACCCGGACCCGTCGGGCGGTCACTGGACTTCTCCGCCGCTGTCGGACCGGTCCTGGTACCCCATCTATGAAAAGATGGTGGAATACGACATCCCGGCGATGATCCACGTGTCCACCAGTTGCAACCCGTGCTTCCACACCACGGGCTCGCACTACCTGAATGCCGACACCACGGCCTTCATGCAGTGCCTGACCTCGGACCTGTTCAAGGACTTCCCGACCCTGCGCTTCGTGATCCCGCATGGCGGCGGCGCGGCGCCCTACCATTGGGGCCGTTTCCGCGGGCTTGCCCAGGCGCTGAAAAAGCCGCTGCTCGACGAGCACCTGCTGAACAATGTGTTCTTCGATACCTGCGTCTATCACCAGCCGGGCATCGACCTGCTGACCCGCGTGATTCCGGTGAAGAACGTGCTGTTCGCTTCCGAGATGATCGGCGCGGTGCGCGGCATCGATCCCGAGACCGGGCACCATTTCGACGACACGAAACGCTATATCGAGGCGGCCGCGACGCTCAGCGACGCCGACCGTTTCCAGATCTACGAGGGCAACGCGCGCCGCGTGTATCCGCGCCTGGACGCCGCCCTGAAGGCCAAGGGCCTGTAAACCCCAGGAGAAAGACGGACATGAGCATTCCCCTCAACCAGCTCGGCATCGTCCATCGCACGATCCAGCGCGCCGATCCCGCCGCCGTCGAACAGCTTGCGCGCTTCGGCGTGGCGACCATCCACGAGGCCATGGGACGCGTCGGCCTGATGAAGCCCTACATGCGTCCGGTCTGGCGCGGCGCGCGGATGTGCGGCACGGCGGTGACCGTGCTGCTGCAGCCGGGCGACAACTGGATGCTGCACGTGGCCGCCGAACAGATCCGGCCTGGAGACGTGGTCGTGGCCGGCTGCACCGCCGACAGCACCGACGGCTTCTTCGGCGACCTGTTGGCCACTTCGTTCAAGGCGCGCGGCGCGCGCGGTCTGATCATCGACGGCGGTGTGCGCGACGTCGACACCCTGGAATCCATGGACTTTCCGGTGTTCAGCCGCGCCATCAGCTCCAAGGGCACCATCAAGGCCACCCTGGGCTCGGTCAACATCCCGGTGGTATGCGCCGGAGCGCCGGTGAATCCGGGCGATGTGGTGGTGGCCGACACCGATGGCGTGGTCGTCGTGCCCGCCGCCGTCGCCGCCCAGGTCGCCGCCAAGGCCCAGGCCCGCGAAGACAACGAAGGCGCCAAGCGCGAGATCTTCGCTTCGGGGGTGCTGGGACTGGATTACTACAAGATGCGCGAAGGCCTGGAAAAGGCCGGGCTGAAGTACATCGACTGAGGACTCATGATGACGACCGTCGAAACCTTCACCAAGACTCCGGGCTGGCTGGATTATTACGATGGCCCGAGCCGGCCGCGTTTCCGCCTGCCCGCCGGCGCGGTGGACGCCCATTGCCATGTGTTCGGCCCCGGCGCGGTGTTCCCCTACGCGCCGGAGCGCAAGTACACGCCTTGCGACGCGCCCAAGGAAGCCTTGTTCGCCCTGCGCGATCACTTGGGCTTCGAGAAGAACGTGATCGTGCAGGCGACCTGCCACGGCTCCGACAATCGCGCCCTGGTCGACGCGCTGCGCGCGTCCGGTGGCCGGGCGCGCGGGGTGGCGACCGTCTCGCGCGACGTCACCGACGCCGAACTGCGGGACATGCACGAGGCCGGCGTGCGCGGCACGCGCTTCAATTTCGTCAAGCGCCTGGCCGATTTCACGCCGCGCGAAGTGCTCGCCGAGATCGCCGCGCGCATCGCCCCGCTGGGCTGGCACGTGGTGGTCTACTTCGAGGCCCAGGACCTGCCAGAACTCTACGATTTCTTCACCACGCTGCCGACCACGGTGGTGGTCGACCATATGGGCCGGCCCGATGTGACGAAACCCGTGGACGGTCCGGAGTTCGGCCTGTTCATGCGGATGATGCGCGAGCACCCGAACGTCTGGAGCAAGGTCAGCTGCCCCGAACGCCTCAGCCAGTCCGGCCCGCCGGCCCTGAACGGCGAGCAGGACGCCTATCGCGACGTCGTGCCCTTCGCCCGGCGCCTGGTCGAGACCTTTTCCGACCGTGTGCTGTGGGGCACCGACTGGCCGCACCCGAACCTGAAGTCCCACATGCCCGACGACGGGCTGCTGGTGGATTACATCCCGCGGATCGCGCCGACGGCCGAACTGCAGCGCAAGCTGCTGGTGGACAATCCGAACCGCTTGTACTGGAGTTGAGCCATGTCCCTGAACAAGCCCTATACCGACGTGCCCGGCACGACCATCTTCGACGCCGATCAGTCCCGCAAGGGTTATCACCTGAACCAGTTCTGCATGTCGCTGATGAAGGCCGAGAACCGCGACCGGTTCCGCGCCGACGAGCGCGCCTACCTGGATGAGTGGCCCATGACCGAGGACCAGAAGCGGGCCGTGCTGGCGCGCGACCTGAACCGTTGCCTGGAACTGGGCGGCAACATCTATTTCCTGGCCAAGCTCGGCGCCACCGACGGGCGTTCCTTCCAGTACATGGCCGCCAGCATGACCGGCATGACCCAGGAAGAATACGCCGCGATGATGCTGGCCGGCGGCCGGAACATCCAGGGCAATCGCCGCACCGGAGAAAAATGATCATGAAGCAGACCCATGCCCGCATCAGCGCGAGCGTCTACACCTCGCACGTGCCCGCGATCGGCGCGGCCATCGACCTGGGCAAGACCGGCAATGACTACTGGGCGCCCCTGTTCAAGGGCTACGAGCCGTCCAGGCAATGGATGAAGGACAATCGACCCGACGTCATCTTCCTGGTCTACAACGACCATGCCACGGCATTCAGTCTGGAGATGATCCCGACTTTCGCGATCGGTTGCGCGGCGCGGTTCAATCCCGCCGACGAGGGCTGGGGCGCCCGTCCGGTGCCGCCCGTGATCGGCCACCCGGAACTGGCCGCGCACATCGCCCAGTCGGTGATCCAGCAGGACTTCGACCTGACCATCGTCAACAAGATGGACGTGGATCATGGCCTGACCGTGCCTCTGTCGCTGATGTGCGGCCAGCCCGAGGCCTGGCCGTGCCCGGTCATCCCCTTCGCCGTCAATGTGGTGCAGTATCCCGTGCCGTCGGGGCGCCGCTGCTTCGAACTGGGCCGCGCCATCCGCCGCGCCATTGAAAGCTACGACGAGCCCCTGAACGTGCATATCTGGGGCACGGGCGGCATGAGCCACCAGTTGCAGGGACCGCGTGCGGGCCTGATCAACCGCGAGTTCGACAACGCCTTCCTGGACCGGCTGATCGCCGACCCCGCCGGCCAGGCGGACGTGCCGCACATCGACTACGTGCGCGAGGCGGGCTCCGAGGGCATCGAGCTGGTCATGTGGCTGATCGCCCGCGGCGCCATGGCGGACGTGGCGGGCGGCCCGCCGCCGCGCGTCGCGCACCGCTTCTACCACGTGCCGGCCTCGAACACGGCCGTGGGCCACCTGATCCTGGAGGAACAACAATCGTGACCGACCGTACCCTGAAAGTCGCGCTGGCCGGCGCCGGCGCCTTCGGCATCAAGCACCTGGACGGCATCGCCCGTATTGATGGCGTGGAAGTCGTCTCGCTGATCAGCCGGGATCTGGAAAAGACCCGCGCGGTTGCGCAGAAGTACGGCATCGGCCATGCCGCCACCGACCTGGACGAGGCGCTGGCGCGCCCGGAGGTCGACGCCGTGATCCTGTGCACGCCGACCCAGATGCACGCGGCCCAGGCCATGGCCTGCCTGCGCGCGGGCAAGCATGTCCAGGTCGAGATTCCCATGGCCGATTCCCTGACGGACGCCGAGGCCCTGGTCGCGCTGGCGCGCGAGACCGGCAAGACCGCCATGTGCGGCCATACGCGGCGCTTCAATCCCAGCCATCAGTACGTGCATCAGCGTGTCGAGCGCGGCGAATTCCACATCCAGCAGATGGATGTGCAGACGTATTTCTTCCGCCGCACCAACATGAATGCGCTGGGCGAGCCGCGCAGCTGGACCGACCACCTGCTGTGGCACCATGCGGCGCACACGGTCGATCTGTTCGCCTATCAGTGCGGCAGTCCCGTCGTACGTGCCCACGCGGTGCAGGGGCCGATCCATCCGGAACTGGGCATCGCCATGGACATGTCGATCCAGCTCCAGGCGGCCAACGGCGCCATCTGCACGCTGTCGCTGAGCTTCAACAACGATGGCCCGCTGGGAACCTTCTTCCGCTACATCGGCGACACCGGCACCTACATCGCCCGCTACGACGATCTGTTCACAGGCCGTGACGAGGCCATCGACGTCAGCCGCGTGGCCGTGTCGATGAACGGCATCGAACTGCAGGACCGTGAATTCTTCGCAGCCATCCGTGAAGGGCGGGAACCGAACGCCAGCGTGGCCCAGGTCCTGCCGTGCTACCGGGTGCTGCATGATCTCGAGCAGCAACTGTCCGGCCAGCCGGCCCGGGCGTGATCCATCCTTCCATCCCTATCCATACCAACAGGAGCGAGACCATGAAATTCAGCAAAACCCTAGGGGCGGCGGCCTTGGCCTTCGGCCTGACCACGGCCTTTGGAGCGGCCCGGGCCGCAGACCTGAAGATCGGCATCGTGATGCCGATGTCCGGACCTTTCGCCGCCCATGGCAAGCAGATCCAGCATGGCATCGATCTGTACCTTGCCGAGCATGGCGATACGGTCGCCGGCCGCAAGGTCAAGATCCTCATCAAGGACGACACGGGCATCGCCCCGGCGGTGGCCAAGCGCCAGGCGCAGGAACTGCTGATCAAGGACAAGGTCGACATCCTGGCCGGCTTCACCCTGACGCCCAACGCCTTCTCCGTCGCGCCCCTGGCGACCGAGGCCAAAGTGCCGATGGTCGTGCTGAACGCGGCCACGTCCTCGATCACCGAGAAATCCCCCAACATCGTGCGGGTTTCCATGACCCTGCCGCAGGACACGGCGCCGATGGCGCAGTGGGCCTACAAGAACGGCATCCGCTCGGTCTACACCCTGGTGTCCGACTACGGTCCGGGACATGACGCCGAGCAACAGTTCCAGAAGACCTTCACCAGCCTGGGCGGCAAGATCGTGGGCGAGGTCCGCACCCCCGTCAACACGCCGGATTACGCGCCGTTTCTGCAGCGCGTGAAGGACGCCCAGCCCGACGCCGTGTTCTTCTTCGTGCCCAATGGCGAACAGGGCGTGGCTCTGGCCAAGGGTTACAAGGAACGCGGTCTCGACCAGGCCGGCATCAAGGCGCTGGCCACGGGCGACGTGACCGACGAAGACGTGCTCGACGCCATGGGCGACGCGGCGATCGGCATGATCACGTCCTTCCACTATTCCGCCGCGCACGACTCGCCGGAAAACAAGGCCTTCGTGGCCGCCTATCACAAGGCCTTCCCCAAGGATCGTCCCAACTTCGTGGCAGCCGCGGGCTATGACGGCATGAACCTGATCTACAAGGCCCTCGAAAAGACCAAGGGCGACGCCAGCGCCGATGCCTTCATGGCGGCGGTCAAGGGCATGAAGTGGACCAGCCCGCGCGGCCCGGTGGAAATCGATCCGGAAACGCGCGACATCGTACAGAACGTCTACATCCGCAAGGTCGAGAAGGTGGACGGCGTGCTGCAGAACGTCGAGTTCGACAAGATCGAGGCCGTCAAGGACCCCGGCAAGCAGAAGTGATCGCCGGCCCGGGCGCGGCCCCCGTCCCGATGGCGGTGGCCGGCGCCCGGGCGGTCCGGAACCGGATCCCTCCCAGTCCTGGAATCAATCATGACTATTCTCTTTGACGGCATCGCCGCAGGCATGCTGCTGTTCCTGATCAGCGTCGGCCTGTCGGTGACGCTGGGCCTGATGAATTTCGTCAACCTGGCTCATGGCGCTTTCGCCATGCTGGGAGGCTATGCCTGCGTCGTGCTGCTCAACGACTACGGCGTCCCGTTTCTGGCGACGCTGCCGGCGGCCATCCTCGTGCCCGCCCTGGCCGGCATCGTGCTGGAACGCACCCTTTACCGTCGCCTGTACGCGGCCTCTGATCTGGACCAGGTGCTGTTTTCCATCGGCCTGGTGTTCATGTCCGTGGCGGCCGCCCACTATTTCTTCGGCGCCCAGCAGCAGCCGCTGCACCTGCCGGAATTCCTGAGCGGCCAGATCCATCTGCCCGGCGTGGACATCGGCGTCTATCGCCTGTTCCTGATCGCGGCCGGCCTGGCGGTGGCCGTGCTGCTGCAGTGGTCCGTGATCCGCACGTCTTTCGGCGCGCGCCTGCGCGCGGCCGTGGACAACCAGCGCGTCGCGCGCGGCATGGGCATCGACGTCAATCGCGTCTTCAGCCTGACCTTCGCCCTGGGCTCCGCACTGGCCGGCCTGGGCGGGGCGCTGGGGGTCGAGATGCTGGGGCTGGATCCTGAATTCCCCGTGAAATACATGGTGTACTTCCTCATCGTCGTTTCCGTGGGGGGCAGCGGCAACATCCTCGGCTCGCTGTATGCCGCCATCCTGCTCGGCGTGGCCGACGTCGCCGGCAAATACTATGTGCCGCAGATCGGCGCCTTCATCATCTATGCCGTCATGGTGGCGACGCTGATCTTCCGCCCCCATGGCCTGTTCGGCCGTCCTCACAAATAGGCCCCGACATGACGACCTCCAACCCGATCGGGACGCCGTCCCATCCCCATCCCGGCGCGGCGGCCGCGCTCGACCGCTATCGCCGCTCGGCCCGCTGGAAGCCGCTGGAATACCTGTTCTGGTGCCTGCCGGTCCTGGCGTATTTCGCCTTCCCGGGCAATTATCTGCTGCTCAGCCAGATCGCCATCACCAGCCTGTTCGCCCTGTCGCTGGACCTGATCTTCGGCTATGCGGGGATCATTTCACTGGGCCACGCCGCCTTCTTCGGTGTGGGCGCCTACACTGTGGGCCTGCTGGGCTCGAACGGCTACGGGGACCCCCTGCTGGGCCTGGTTCTGGCGGCTGCGGCCGCCGCCGCGCTGGGTTTTCTCAGCAGCTTCCTGCTGCTGCGCGGCAGCGATCTGTCGCGCCTGATGGTGACGCTGGGCGTTGCGCTGATGCTCTACGAACTGGCCAACAAGTTCACCAGCGTCACCGGCGGGGTGGACGGCATGCCGGGCGTCGAGATCAAACCGATCCTGGGCCTGTTCG
>Ga0172382_10005819_pt1 | contig 18196 bp, 21 predicted proteins | sample Leawel138RmetaG_FD_122245 | JGI IMG/M metagenome (GOLD analysis project Ga0172382, IMG submission 122245) | Leachate microbial communities from a municipal landfill in Southern Ontario, Canada - Leachate well 138R metaG | ecosystem: Engineered > Solid waste > Landfill > Unclassified | place...
CGATGCGACCTTTCGCTATCAAGTCCACAAAATGTGGCTGCAACAATTGGGCTGGAAGCACCCGGGGAAGCACCCGGGGAAGCACCCGGGGAAGCACTGGGTGCTGAAGATTCAGGAGCACATGTACAAAATGCGCGAGCTTCGCAGTGTCTACCCGGATGCGATCTTCATCCAGCCGCACCGCGACCCCGCCACCGTGGTGGCGTCCATTTCGCAGCTGATTCGGGTCATTCGCGCGCCGGCCGATGACAAGATCGACTCCCATGCCCTGGGGCAGGAGCTGCTGTACCTGTGGTGGGATGGGGTAAAGGCCATGATCGATTACCGAAAGGAGCACCCGGATCTGCCGATCTACGATATGAAATTCAGGAATCTGGTGAAATCCCCGGTGCCTACCATCAAGGCCGCCTACGAGTATTTTGGCTGGGAATTCACCCCGGCATCAGCCCAGGGCATCCTTCACTGGCTGGCGGAAAATCCCGTGGACAAGCATGGCACGCGGAGCTATACCCTCGAGGAGTTCGGCCTCGATGCCGAGAAGATCCACGGGGTTTTCGCCGAGTATACCGAGCTTTATGGGGCCTATTTCTAGGCCCGCCCGAGGGCTTCCGAGCCCCCGCCCCGGCCATGGCGTATTCAGCCGAACGGTGGAGGATGGGAATATCATTCCAGGGATTGCCCCTGTCGCGGGGTGATGGCGGCAGCGGCCCCCGGGGAGCAAAGCGATCCCCCATGGGCTACTCTTTCAGCGCTCACCAAGGATAACGACAGGGCAGACACCCATGGCAAAGATCCTCACCCTGGTCAAGACCCGGCCGGGCATCGACACCGCGACGTTCCGCAACTACTGGGCCAACGACTACACCGCCGCCGTGCTGGCGATCCCTGACCTGGGGCGGGAGATTCGGCGCATCGTCCACAACCACGCCATCGGCCTTCGCATCCGCGACGATGCCGAGCTGCCCATGCCCGACTGGGCCGGCATTGCCGAGACCTGGCTGGACAGTGACGACGCCGCCCGGGCCTTCATGGCCGAGACGGCCAGCGCAGCCTGGTGCGCCCGCCACCGGGCGGTGTTCGATGCCATCGTCCACTACCCCTGCCGGGAGGTGGAGATCTGGAACGACGGCGTCGACCGGCCGTCCATCAAGATGCTGGCGTTCTTCAACCCGTCCGCCGCCATGACCCGGGAGCAGAGCCAGCGCTACTGGAATGTCGAGCATGTGGCGGTGGGAGGCCGGCTGATGAACCCCCGGCAGTACGCCCCCCGCTATGTGCAGAACCCTGTGTGGCTCGACCACCACAGTGTCGATCCGCGCCTGGATTTCGCCGGTTGCCCGGAGCTGTGGTTCCATTCCCCCGAGGCCGCGGTGGCGCTGTTCACGGAGCCGGGGGCCGAGAACACCGCAAGGCTCGCCGAGGACGAGGCGGTGTTCTCCGACCGCGCCAGCACCCTGATGATGGTCACCGACGAGGTGGTGGTCCATGGATGAAAACCAGGGCCCCGGCACCCCGTTGTGATTCCCGCCGGGATCGCCGTCACAAGTCCGCCGGCACCAGCCGCAGCACCTTGCCGTCGTCGGTGAGCAGATAGACCATCCCTTCGGCGTCCACCTCCAAGTCACGCACCCGATCGCCGTTGCGCAGCAGGCGCTCGCTCAACACCACTTCGGTGCCATCCAGCACCAGGCGGTAGAGATCCCGGGGCCTCAGGGTGCCCATCAGCAGATTGCCCCGCCAGCGGGGGAAGGCGTCCCCCCGGTAGAGGGTAATGGCCGAGGGGGCGATGGAGGGCACCCAGCTCAGTACCGGCAGCTCCAGGCCCGCCATGGCGGTGGGCAGGGACGCCGGCTGGTCGTCGTAGCGGTGTCCCCAGCTGATCAGCGGCCAGCCGTAGTTTTTGCCGGGGAGGATGCGGTTGAGCTCGTCGCCGCCCCGGGGGCCGTTCTCCGTGGCCCAGAGATTGCCCGAGGCATCGAAGGCGATGCCGAGGGGCGCCCGGTGGCCGAGGCTCCAGACGTAGGGGTTGGCACCCTGTCGACCGACAAAGGGGTTGTCCTCCGGCACGGTGCCGTCGTCGTTGAGGCGGAGGATCTTGCCGTGGGGGCTGGCGAGGTCCTGGGCCTGGGAACTGGCCGCCCGGGGGTGTCCGAAATCCGGGTCGCTCACCGGGGGCTGGCTCATGATGGGGGAGCTGAGGTAGAGGTGATTGTCCGCGTCGAAGGCGATCTTGGCGCCGGCGCCGATGGAATCGAGGCGCAGCAGCACCTGGTCGTCCACCCAGCGCCCCTCCCGCAGGCGCCCGCGATGCAGGGTAAGGACATCGATACCCTCGTCGGCGCCGGCATCGACGGCGCCCAGGTAGATCCAGCCATTGCGCCTGTAGTCGGGGTGAATGGCCACGTCCAGCAGCTGGCGGCGAAACCCGGCGCGGGGAGTCCCGCCGGGGGTGCCCGCCACCGGCGCTTCCACTAGCTTGCCGTTGGCGATCACCCGCAGGGCGCCGGATATCTCGGTCACCAGCAGCCGACCGTCGGGCAGGCTGGCCAGGCCGTAGGAAGGGGTCAGTTCGGCAACGGTCTCGACCCGGAAATCATGGACCGCGCTCCGTACCCGGCCCTCGGGAAACCCGGGCCCCGGCACCGCCAGGGGATTGCGGATCACGGCTTCACCGCCACCCGGGTGGAGGTTCACCACATGGGCCGCCAGGGCGTGGATCTCGGCATCGCTCAGCAAGGGCGCAAAGCCCGGCATCCCCTGGTCGGGGAAGCCCCGGGCAATGCTGCTGGCAATGGCCTCCGGATCGCCCCCCTGGCGCCACTCAGCGTCGATCAGGGAAGCGCCCTGGCCGCCACCGCCGTCCGCCCCGTGGCACGCGGCGCAGTGACGGGCGTAGAGGGTCCCGCCGGTTTCCGCCCCCTGCCCGGGCAGGGCGAGCAGGGCCGCAGCGGCGGCGATGACGAGGCGGGGCGTGCGAATGGGTAAGGGGGATGGGGCGGTGCTCGGGGGCATGGTGGCGCCTCGCTGCGTTTCGCTACCACTTTAGCAACACCCCGCCGCAATGGTGTTGTCATCGGCGGCCAAACTGGCGCCGATCGGACATTGCGGCGCCTTCCGTTCGCTCTGCCACCCGTCAGTTGTCCGCCTCCGCCTCCGCCACGATGCGGGTCATCTTCAACAGGCTGTCGGGATTGAGGGCGATGGAGCCGATGCCCCGGGCCACCAGCCAGCGGGTGATTTCCGGAAAGTCGCTGGGGGCCTGGCCGCAGATGCCGATGTACTTGCCCTCCTTGCGGCAGGCGGCGATGGCCATGGCCATGAGCGCCGCCACCGCCGGGTCCCGCTCGTCGAACTGGGGCAGGAGGCCGGAGTCCCGGTCCACCCCGAGGGTGAGCTGGGTGAGGTCGTTGGAGCCGATGGAGAAGCCGTCGCAGTGCTTGAGAAATTCCTCCGCCAGCAGGGCATTGGCAGGGATCTCGCACATCAGGATCAGCCGCAAACCGTTCTCGCCCCGGCCAAGGCCGTGCTCGGCCATGATGGCGCTGACCTTTTCCACCTCGCCCACCGTGCGCACGAAGGGCAGCATCACCTCCAGATTGGTCAAGCCCATGGCTTCGCGCACCTGGCGAATGGCGCGGCACTCCAGGGCAAAGCACTCGCGGAAGCTGTCGGCGTAATAGCGGGAGGCGCCGCGAAAGCCGATCATCGGGTTCTCCTCGGTGGGCTCGAACTCCCGGCCGCCGACCAGTTGCGCGTACTCGTTGGATTTGAAATCGCTGGTGCGGATGATCACCGGCTTGGGGTAAAAGGCGGCGGCGAGGGTGGCGATGCCCTCGGCGAGCTTGTCGACGTAGAAATCCACGGGGCTGGCATAGCCCTGGATATGCTCGCGGATCTCGCTTTGCAGGGCCGGGGCAAGGCGCTCGAATTCGAGCAGCGCCCGGGGGTGCACGCCGATGTGGTTGCTGATGATGAACTCCATGCGGGCGAGGCCGACGCCGCTGTTGGGCAGTTGCGCCACCGCGAAGGCCTGGCCGGGGTTGCCGGCGATCAGCATGATGTGGGTGCGGGGGTGGGGCAGGGCGCCGAGGTCCACGGCTTCCCGGGTGAAGGGCACGAGGCCCGCGTACACCAGGCCCTTCTCGCCCCCGGCGCAGCTCACCGTCACCGCGCTGCCCTCCGCCAGTACCTCGGTGGCGTCCCCGGTGCCCACCACGGCGGGGATGCCCAGCTCCCGGGCGATGATGGCCGCGTGGCAGGTGCGCCCGCCGCGGTTGGTGACGATGGCGCTGGCGGTTTTCATCACCGGCTCCCAGTCCGGGTCGGTGATGTCGGCGACGATCACATCCCCGGGGCGCACGGCCCGCATCGCCGCCTTGTCCCGCACCACCCGCACCGGGCCGGCGCCGATCTTCTGGCCGATGCTCTTGCCCCGGGCCAGCACCTCGCCCTTGCCGTCGAGGCGATAGACCTCCTGGATCAGGGGGTTGCGGCCCCCGTGCACCGTCTCCGGCCGGGCCTGGACGATGAACAGCTCGCCGCTGCCGCCGTCCTTGGCCCACTCGATGTCCATCGGGCAGCCGTAGTGATCCTCGATCACCAGGGCCTGGCGGGCGAGGTCCAGCACCTCGTCGTCGGAGAGGGCAAAGCGCTGCTGGTCGGCGAGGCTCACCTTCTCGTTGCGGGTGGTGCGGCCGGTGCTGTCGCTGTACACCATGCGCAGGGCCTTGCTGCCCAGCTGGCGCTTGAGGATGGGGCGAAAACCCGCCCTCAACGTGGCCTTGTGGACGGTGAATTCGTCGGGGTTCACCGCCCCCTGCACGACATTCTCGCCGAGGCCCCAGGCGGCGGTGATGCTCACCACCCCGGGAAAGCCCGACTCCGTGTCGAGGGTGAACATCACCCCGGCGGCGCCGAGGTCGGCGCGCACCATCTTCTGCACGCCGATGGAGAGCGCCACCTTCATGTGGGCAAAGCCCTTGTGGACCCGGTAGGCGATGGCCCGGTCGGTGAACAGGGAGGCGAACACATGGCGGCAGCTGGTGAGCAGTTGCCTGGCGCCGCGAATGTTCAGGTAGGTCTCCTGCTGGCCGGCGAAGGAGGCGTCCGGCAGGTCCTCGGCGGTGGCGGAACTGCGCACCGCCACGTCGGTGGCGGGGCCGTACTCGGCCTCCAGTTTGGCGTAGGCGGCGGCGATGGCGTCGCCGAGGGCGGGGGGCATCTCCCCCGCCACCAGCCAGGCGCGGATATCGGCCCCCGCCCGCTGCAGGCTGGCCACGTCGGCGGTGTCGAGGCCGTCGAGCCGGGCCGCGATACGGTCCCGGAGGCCGTTGTGGTCCAGGTACAGCCAGTAGGCCGCCGCCGTGGTGGCAAAGCCATCCGGGACCCGCACGCCCTTCCGGCCGAGCTGGCCGACCATTTCCCCAAGGGAGGCGTTCTTGCCCCCCACCAGGGCCACGTCGTGGCGGTTGATATCGGCAAAGGGGCGGATCAGCGGGCTCGGCATGGGGCATTCTCCTGTGACGGCGACGGATCACCGCAGTATGGATGGGGATGGTGGAAAGGCGAGCGGAAAGTGGCGGGGGCTTGATCGCGATCAGTGCCGGGCGGGGATCCAGCCCCCGCCCGGCGATGGGGCGCGGGGGCCTACAGGCGCGAGGCCCTGAGGGCGAAGTCGGCGTGCGACCAGGCCGTTTCGAAGCGCCCGTCCACCTCGCTGGCCTCGCCGTCCTTGCCCTGTGCCGCGAGGGCCTGGGCTAGGCCCCGCAGGGACCAGCCGTTCTCGGGGTTGCGGCGCAGTTCTTCCCGGTAGACGGCCTCGGCCTCCGCCCCCTGGCCGGCGTCGAGCAATACCGCCCCCAGGGTGTGGCGCACCGGGGCGTGCCAGCCCGGAGGTTCGTCGTAGGGAATGGCGTCCTCCAGGGCGACCGCTTCCCTGAGGGCCGCCACGGCTGCTTCCCGGTCCCCCCTGGCGGCGGCCAGTTCACCGGCCAGTACCCGTTCCGCCACCGCGACCCCCCGGCGCAGGGAGTAGCGGCCCCACATCTTGAGGGCTTCGATGCTGTCATCCCTGGCCGCCGAGGCGAGGGCCTGGTGATGCTCCGCCGCCTCCTCCAGCCGCCCCTGGCGCAGTGCGGCCATGCCCTGGGCGTAGTGCCAGATGGCCACCTGGTAGGGCAGGTCGTCGGCGGGCCTGGGGGTTGCCGTCACCTCGTCCCAGAGGCCGAAGCGCACCCGGGCAAACAGGGGTGTCAGGGAAAAATGCTGCAACGCCTCCATGCCCGGCAGGCGCATCAGCTCCGGCAGGTTGGTGCGCTGCCCGGTGGTGTCGGCGGCGGCGAGGGCGGTGGCGCGCTCCCCCGCCATGGTGGCGGCAAACCACAGGAAGTGGTGGTTGTGGGGCACGTAGCCCAGGGGATAGACCCCGGGGGCGGGGCGGCAGGTGGCGAGGTAGAGGTCGTCGGCCTTCATGGCGTCCTGGTTGACCAGGGCCGCATCGTGCCAGCGACCCACCCGGGCGTAGATGTGGGCGGGCATGTGCACCAGGTGGCCGGAGCCGGGGATCAGGCCCCTGAGCCGATCCGCCGCGGCGGCGCCCCGCTCGGGATCGGGGGAGGCCTCCACCGCGTGGATGTAGAGGTGCAGGGCGCCGGGGTGGGCGTCGTTGCGGGCCAGGATCCCCTCCAGGCGGGAGACGATCTCGGCGGTGTTGCCCTTGGGGTTGCCCTCGCCGTCCCAGAAGTCCCAGGGCTGGAGGTTCATCAATGCCTCGGCGTGGAGGGTGGCGGCGTCGAGGTCGTCCGGGTACCGGGCCGTGAGCTCCGCCATGGCACCGGCGTAGGCCTCGTCGAGGCCGCGGCGATCCGCCGGGGGGTGCTCGGCGTAGCGGGCGGCGAGGGCGGTGATGTAGGCCCGCTCCCGCTCGCTGGCGGTCCCCGCCAGGGACTGCGCGGCCTTCAGGCGCTCCCAGGCGGCGGGGTTGTCCGCCGGGTCCATGGCGGCGTTGACATGGGGGCCGAGCACCAGCGCCGCGCCCCACCAGCACATGGCGCACTCAGGGTCGAGCTCCAGGGCCCGCAGGTAGGAGCGCTCGGCGGCGTCGTGGTTGAAGCCGTAGGTGAGCATCAAGGCCTGGTCGAACCAGCGCTGCACCTCGGGGTTGTCGGTGGTGATGGCCATGCGGTGGTCCCCGAGGCCGTCGAGCAGGGTGGCGCCCACCGGGGCGATATCCGGCAGGGCCGGCGCGGCGGCCTGCTCCGGGGCGGGGGTTGGGGCGGGTTGGTTGTCGACCTGGAAAAACCACAGCCCGGCGACAAGGGCTATGATAACGATGGCGAGCAGGTGGCGGCGGTTCATGGCAGTCCTCCATCGCTGCCGGCGCGGCGCGGGATGCGCCCCTTGGCGGGCAGCCTGTTGACGGTGCTCCACGAATCGGGCCCAAGCAGATACCGCGTTGCGGCGGCTCGCGCGGGGCAAGGACTCTTATAGTCCAGCCGGCGCGGTTTTGCCACGGCGCGGCGACAGGAGGGATGCCATGGCAAGACTATCGATACTGCTGGCGGTGCTGCTGGTGGCCGCGACCAGGGCGGTCGTCCTGATGCCGCGGGACCCGCCGCCCCTGCGGGCGGGAACGGATCTGTCGCCGCCCCGGGGGCTGCCCGCCTTCGAGCTGGTGGATCACCGTGGCGCGCCATTCAACCGGCAATCCCTGGCCGGCCACTGGAGCCTCGTATTCCCCGGCTTTACCCAGTGCCCGGATATCTGCCCCACCACCCTGGCAATCCTCAATCGCCTGATGGCCCAGCTGGATGGCGGCGCCAAGGGGATGAGGGTGGTGCTGCTGACCGTCGATCCGGAACGGGACAGTCCGGAGGCCCTGGCCCGCTACCTGGGGTACTTCAGCAACGAGTTCATCGGCGTGACCGGGGACGCGGGCGAACTTGCCCGTCTCCACGCCGCCCTTGGCATCACCGCCATCCGCATCCCCGGGGCCGGGGGCGACTACAGCGTGGACCACTCCGCCCCGCTGCTGTTGATCGACCCCGAGGGGCGCCTCGCTGGCTACTTCCTGCCGCCCTTCGAGGTGGACGCCTTGGCGAGCGACCTGGCGCCGCGCCTGGCCAGGATACCCTGAGTGGGCGGAGTTGCCCCGTCCCCGACGGGTGGCCTCAGCGCGACAGGTAGGTCTTGTAGTTTTCCAGGTAGTCGGCCAGGTTGGCATCCAGCATGGTTTCGAACTGCTCCATCAGCAGCGCCTTGATGTCACCCAGTTCGTCCTTGAAGGCCTTGCGCTCCGTGCTGGAGGCGGCCGCCACGTAAGCGCCAAAACGCGCCGCGGCATAGAGCATGGCGTCGCTCACCAGTGCCGCATCCTGTGTCGCCGATCGGTCGTTGGCGTCGTTGATCAGCGTTTCGACCAGGTCCCAGAATTGCTGCTCGGTGTCGTTCATGATCCTTGCTGTCCATCACTGTTGTGGGTGGAAGGGGGCCCTGCGGTCAGAGGATGTCGAGCAACTCCACCTCGAACACCAGCGCGCTGTAGGGGCCTATGGCGCCGCCGGCGCCGCGCTCCCCGTAGGCCAGCTGGTAGGGAATGTGCAGGCGCCACTTGGAGCCCACAGGCATCAGTTGCAGGGCCTCGGTCCAGCCGGCGATCACGCCGCCAACGGGAAATTCCGCCGGCTCGCCCCGCTGCACGGAGCTGTCGAACACCGTGCCGTCGATCAGCGTTCCGTGGTAATGGGTGCGCACCGTATCGTTGCGACCGGGCCTGGCGCCGCTGCCTTCCGTGATGATCTCGTACTGCAGGCCGGAGGCGGTCACGGTGACGCCCTCGCGCTTGGCATTCTCCGCCAGATAGGCCTCGCCGGCCCCCGCGAATTGCCGGGCCTTGTCCGCCTCTTCCGCCTTGAGACGGCCCTGGATTTCCCGGAACGCCCCGTTGATCTGATCGGCACTCACCTGCAAGTCCCTGGCGGCGATGGCGTCACTGAAACCGGCCAATGCCGCTTCCCTGTCGAAGCCGCTGAAGGGCGCGTTGGCGAGTTGATCCCCCAGCTGGCGGCCGATGCCGTAGCTGGCTTGCTGTTCCACTGATTCAAAGGGTGATGACATATTTCTCAATCCACATATCGATGATGGCGCGGGCAGCGCCGGGGAAGAAGGGGGTGGCAACATCCAGCGCCGCTTGAACCCGCTGCCCGAGCATACCTAGCCCTGGGCACGAAAGGCTCCGGCGGATGCGGCTGTATGGTGGATGAGCCCTGCTCGGGGGCGACGTCAGCTGGTCTGCTTCGGGCCCAGGGAGATGTGCTTCGGCCCGGCCAGGTTCTGCTGGCCGCTGACGCCGGACTTGACCTTCTCGATGACGCCTCCGGCCCGCAGGAAGGCCTCGGTCTGCGCCGCGATGGTCTTCGACGAGATGACCGCCGCGGGCTCCTTCTTCTTCGGCGCGGTGATTCTCGTGGCGGGCGCGACTTTTGCCGGTGCGCTGGGTTTGCTGTCACTCATAACGAAAAATCCTTGACCTGGGTTTGACGGCATTGTACGCGATCTGGCTGTTTTTTGTTCGCCGCCGGGGGCCGCGGGCAAAATCCCTGGGTTAAGGCATCACCTGTATGGGCCGTTGGCATCTCTCTAACAGTACGCCGGAAATCTAGAAATCCCCCCACATACCCTGGAAGAGGCTGAGGGCGGCGATGGGCGCCGTCTCGGTGCGGAATATCCGCGGCCCCAGGGTCAGCGCCTGAAACTGGCAGGCGAGGCCCTCATCGATCTCGGCCTCCGACAGCCCGCCCTCGGGGCCGATCAGCAGCGCGACAGAGGCCGGCTTGATCCCCGCGAGGGATTGCAGGTTGACAGCCGACCGGTGGTGGAGCAGCAGCTTGATATCGGCGCTGGTGGGCAGCCAGTCAGGCAGGTTCATAGGCCCATGCAAAATGGGAAGCCGGTTGCGGCCACACTGCTCGCAGGCGCTGATGACCAACTGCCGCCAGCGGACCTGCTTTTTATCCTCCCGCTCGCCCTTGAGCTTGACCTCGGTGCGCTCGGTGTAAAGGGGGAAAATCTCCGTCACCCCCAGTTCCGTGGCCTTCTGCAACACCCACTCGAAGCGCTCACCCCGGGAAATCCCGATGCCGAGCAGCGTGCGCAGGGGCGACTCCCGATCCACCGGGTTGACGTTGCCGATACGGACAGTGACAGCCTTGGCCCCGGCGGCGACGATCTCGCCGCCGTACTCCCCGCCCTCGCCATTGAACAGGCACACCGGATCGCCGGCCTTGAGGCGCAGCACGGTTGCCAGATGGCGGGCGGCGTCCTTGTCGAGACTGATCTCGGTATCAGCGGTGAGGGGTGCGGGGGTGAATATGCGGGTGGTGCGCATTGGATCTCCGTGCCGTGGGAACCTTATCGGCCTGTATTGTACGGCAGCGGCCCGGGTGGTGAGCAGTGGGGAAAGTGCAAGGCGACGGCGGCTGGCTCGACGCGCAAAAGTCTCTACGCTTGGCTGTGGTGAAATGCGTGGGTTTGCTCGCGGGCACATACGGCCATCAGGCTAAATGACACTAAAGTGCCCATCATCCAGGCTACAGCGCGCATTAGTGGATTATTCTTTTTGCATATAACGCTTGAATTAAGCCGCGCCGCGAAGCGGCGTCGGCTTGAATGAATTGTTAGGCACTACCGACGCTATAGTTTGGCTCTTGCGGCTTCTACAAAAGCTTTGAGCTCCTGAAGCTGAGGCGCCTTCAAATAGGCGGTTGATTTACCGATTCGACCGCTCGAAACGGCAATGTTAAGCTGGCCACTGTTGTCATTGAACGCAGTGACTCGGAAGTCGCCCTTCGTTCTGTACTCGGCTTCGAAGTTCTCGAATGACGTAACTTCCTTCGTGGCCTTGCCGATGTACTCAAGGCCTTGAAGCAGACTTTCAATCTCTTCAGCGTCGATAAACGATGTGTTCTCCCGCTCTAGCCGACTCGTCTCTTTAACGGAAATGCTGATTCCTGTCACCCGCTTGCCTAAATTGGAAGCGTCACGGAATTCACGCGCGTCGACTGTGATAACTCCCCCGAGGCCGCGAACCGTGCCGGCAGTGGTGTACCCACGAACAACTACGGTTCCGGTTGTTGCTTGGAACGCTTCGAGCTTCGTCGCCGGCTCCTGAGGAGCTTGCTCCTGGGAAAAAACGAGCGGCGACACCAAAGCCAGAACGACAGTTGCTATGTAACGCATGAAAACCTCCTGTAGTGCCTAACGCCCAAGCTCACCGGCGGCAATGGAGCGCAGCGGAATTGCCGTCCGGTGGAACGCCTTGTTGGGCTTTTTGTACACCGCTTCACCGCTCAGCAACAAGGCTCATGATTTTCGCCCCAAGACGCAGATCGGGAACGTGGCCAAAGAACTGCCGCCGCAGTTGCCCTGCGCGATCAATCAACAACAGGGTCGGCGTGCCCTGCATACGGTACGCCGCCATTGTTTGCGGGATCGGCCCACCATCACCCGCTGGTGTATCCACGCCGACCGGGAAACGGATGCCGTATTCGTGCGCAAACGCACGCAGCGCTGTAACAGTCATCGCCTCGTAATGCTCGAACACCGTATGCAGGCCCACCACGACCACGCCTTGCGGGCCGAACAGCTCATGTACCGCTTTCATCTGCGGAATGGCATGGGTCACACAGCCAGGGCACAGCATCTGGAAGGCGCAGGCGACCACGACGTGGCCGCGCTGCGCCTCCAGAGTGATGGGCGCCGGGGTGTTCAGCCATTCTGAAGTGCGCCAAGGCGGCCCCATGACTGGCTGATCCACGGAGGCCCCTCAGTCACGCAACCGGCTGAAGGTGTAGTTCTGCGCCTTTTGCGGCGCATGACAGGCAAAGCAGGCGGAGGCCGCATTGCTGCCTACCACCCGTTTGGCCGGGTCACCGCCACCGAATCCTTCGAAGCCCCAGCCACCGGTTGCCTTAAATTTCTTCGAATCCTTATGCATCACGCCCACCACCTTCCGCGCGCCTTCGGTGACGGCGTTGCCGTCACGCACGGCTTCCAGCAGATCGAAGACGATCACCGACCCATCGGGAAAGCTCTTGCCCCGATAACCTTTCATGGCCTTGTCGTTGGCATACAGATGATGGATGCCACCGAAGGAAGCGAACAGCGGATGCCCCTCCTCGATCACCATGCTTTTCACATGATGCCAGTCGCGGTAGCCCTGCGGGTAGGGAACCTGCGGGTCGGCGGCCAGCGCAGATGTTGTCGCAGCGGCGCAGATCAAACTCAAAACCAGTGCTTTCATGGTCGCCTCCTTATTTGAGATCGGCAATCGCGGCGCCGAAGTTGATGTGGAACGGCTGCCCGGCAATGACCAGCGCGGGCACGGATTTCACGCCGACCGCTTCGGCCTCCGCGATGCGCGACCTGGCTTCTCCCAAGTGAACGATTTCGATGTCAAAACGTGCCGGATCGATGGCGTCAGCGAGTTGCTGCTCGGCGGCGACACAGACCGGGCACCCTGCGTGGTAAAAGATGACAGACGATTTCATATTAGGACTCCTAACTAAACAACTTAAAAGAAACCCCGCTCATATTGAATGGGGCGGTTTAACCGCCGTCAGGCGGCGGATTCGTACTCCGCGCAATCGACCCGAAGGTGCCGGTCACCCATCGGCGCGCCGACGAGCGCACAGAAATGGGGGGAACTCGTGCCAGGAGCGACGTTCTCGCGGAAATGCCGACAGGCCACGCAGGTGCGCTGCGGCGCGATCAACTGGCGCTGCTGCAATTGCCGGATCATCTTGATCACCAATCCGAGCAGCACTTCCTGCTCTGTCTGCGTGAGACCGGCCACAACCGGCGCGAAATTCCTGGGCCACGACTGGGCAATCTCGTGACCTGTGGGCGTGGCCTTCAGCGCGACAGCACGCGCATCCAATGCATCCGCGTACTTGCGCAGCAAATTCTTGCTCTCCAGGGCAGTCACCGCATCGCTGGCCGTCGCCTTGCTTACGCCGACATGCGCGGCGGTAGCGGTGAGCCTTGCCCCTTCGGGGCGATTGGCGACAAAGCGGAGGATGTCGGCCTGGGTCGGCGACAACCCCGCTGAGGCCGCAGCCTGCCAGTCAAGTTGACGCGCGACAGCCGCCAAGCGTGCCAAGCCGTCCGCCAGTCGGCGATCAAGGGGTTCTGAAATCTGGTCAAAGTTCATGGTTAGGAATCCTAACCATAAGATTAGGCCGAGTCAAGTACCAGATCCAGATATGAAGCCCAACGCCGCATTCAGGAGCGCGCGTCAGCGCGTCTCTTGGAATGCCTTGTTAGGTGCTTTGCTTTTTCGCTTTCCTCTCTCAGCATTAGCTCTACTTTTGGGTTTATCTGATTTGGCAATATCGTTGCCATCATTTTGGCCTTTTTGCTCTGCATCTCCATTATCCTGCGGAGTTTCTCCTTCGACTCCCTTGGCATCAGTGTGATCATTTTCTTTCTCTCCTAGCTGATTCTGTTTTGCGGTAGACAACAAGTTTTTGACATCGATTACTAATGGATTACTTCCAGGATATGAATGTGTCCCGATTACAGTTCTAGCCCAAGTATATATCTCTTCAGTGGGGCCTGATGGCGCGACTACATCTTTGAAAAGGTCAGCAGCTTCCTTCCGATCAATAACAAATCCGTGGGATGGATAGCTGCTAACAAGTTTAACTAAAGCATCCGAGTTCAACGAATCTACCATTGAACTCAGTCGTTGACCGTAATCATAGGCGATTTGCATTGCTCTCTGATGCTCACCCAGTGTAAGTGGATCAATTCGTGCTGCTATGGGCGCTATAAATCCATCAGCCAGCTGAGTGGCAATCTCAGCTGCTGTTTTAGTTCTTATTCTGCTGCCTAATCGTATGTCTACAAGATAAGTTCTGAATGAATCTAGCACCTGATTTTGGAGAGCGTTTATCGCCTGAATTATGTCTAAGCCCGACATGCTCTCATGTAACTCATCAGGCTTCGATAGCTGAATATCGAGAGGACCAAGTTCGCCCCTGTCCCCGAATATCAACCTCTTTGCTCCTACACAGAGTAGCGTTCCTGCTGACTTGCAAATGTCAGGAATTAGGATTTCCACTTCCTTGAAGTGATGGTTTGATGCCCTTGCTATTCTGTACGCAGCATCAGGATCTCCACCGTATGTGATCAATACAAGGCAAACCTTCCCTGACTTGTTAATTCGCGCCTCATAGGCGCTTGATATTTTCTGATATCCGTCACGTGATATATCTCCGTAATAGAGAAAAATCTCACCATCATAGGATTCAAGCGGCATAGCATTCGTCATATCCCATCCTTTTTATCTGATCAGATCTCTTGCACCTAACGCCCAAATTTAGCGCGGAAAGCCGCGCAGCGGGTTGACGTCGCAGCCAGCGCTTTTTGCTGGCGATAAAATTTGTTTGTTATGTGTCAATCTGTCTGCTGCTTTTTCCATTCATCAGTTAGCAACCCCGAGAATCCCCAATTCTCTTCCTCAATTTCCTGTATTACCACATGAGTATACTCAGGCTTCTTTCCCAAAACACGAACAAGAGAATCTGTTACATCTTTGACGAGAGCAGCCTTTTGCTGCTTAGTTGCGCCTTTAGTTATTTGAATATTTACATATGGCATGTTAACTCCTGATATTAATTTACTTGTCTGAGCCATCGCCAGACTCACACATAACGCCTGGCTGTGGGGCGGAGGTGCGACAGCACCGGAGTCCCACACCAGCCATTTGTTATGGTGCCGTATTTGATTGAACGAGGCTACTTTGCATGAAGGTAAACCTCGCAAGATTCAAGTTTCATATCCCAGGTTAGGCTTTTCAGTTTTGAAGGAGATGCTGCTTCCAATGCAGTGAGATCGACTGTTGCTTTGTCTTGGTAAACGCGGCGGATCTCTTGGTCAAAGTAACCCAGCCTTGTTGTTTTTACGACGCCGTCCCCATATTTGTAGATCTCCTTTACGTCATTCAGTTGAAAACTGCCATCCTTGTTTATGCTCCACTGGAACTGCTTTTCGATACCAACCAGGTTCAAGCAGGGCTGCTCTCCATAAGCAACTTTAGTGTAGCCCATCATCTGGGGTACACTTTTCACAGTGCATTTAAATTCCACAAGGTTCACGCCATTGTCGCTCTCCAGCTTGTTCCAATCACTCTTTTCACACTCTGACCAGCTATTGAAGGCCTCGCCAACTGTTAGCGTCCTATTGATATTCATAATCCCGTTTTGTACAAGATCAATTTCGTCTGAGCAAGCTGTAATAAAAATGGGAAGTAGAGTCGCTATTGCTTTTTTCATAAATTTTACCTAAACCAGGTCAAGTCTGTAGTGTTTGAATTTATAGATTACGCCGGTGGAGGGCTACTCAAACCAAGGGGTTCCTCCGTCAATAATTTAATTCCGGCTAACTGAAACCGGGCAAATGTATCACCTGTTTGAAATGACCATCCACTTGGCATTCGGTGTTTTAAGTTCAAACCACTTTTGGAGTCTAAAAAATCGGCTTCAGTTTTTGAGATATATGCGACTTTCCAATGGTTGGATAAGAGGTGCGCGATATCCTCGTGTGGTATTTCTGCCTTTATTAAACGACAGCACTCATTGAAAAGAACTGCACAAGGAACTATATGCTCCAGATGTGATTTTTCACCGCCTACTACTGCCTGCGATTTTCCTGCAAAAATGAAGGACACTTCAGGATGCAAGAAATGAGAGAATAAACGAGAATGGAAGCCACTGACCATCCCTTGCTCTACTCTATTCATACATTGTTCGAAATGCGAAACCAGCAGTATGCATGCTCTATAGATTTCGTTTTCCATAATTTCTTTGTTTAATTTCTGCATAAATTGTAACCATAACGTTCGCCATAACCGGCAGCCAAAAGGGGCGCGACGAAGGAGCGGCGCTTTTGGCTGTCCGAGTTGATGGTGTTGTTAGCCATTTTCCGGCATAGGCTGATGCAGCTGGTTTGGCGGTAAACCGATTTGCTGATGGGGCGGCGGTGCCGCCATGAACACCTGTTGTGCCTGTAGGATGAAGGCCATTCCGTTTTGGTTTTCCACAATCTTGAACGCAGGCGTACTAGAAAGCGTGTGGAAATAGATGTGATGCACAGATAGGACCTTGTCTTGAAGTTCCTGGTCTGATTCAAGATCAAAGACTCGCAACCCGATTTCCTTGCACCTCTCTGCCGAGAGATGGCGATTATGCGCCAAACTGACGGAGTGATCGCCAAGCTCTCGGATAATGTTGTCAATGACGGCGTCGGCGGTGTCCGCGCCAGCAAACATGTTTCTCTTTAACCAGGCATGGACAAGGCTATTGGACCACTTTACGGCCTTCTCGCATTCTCCAATAAATGCTGGCGAATACTTTGCAATGATTGGTTGCCAGACTGGTATTGTGCGTGGATCGTCAATTATTTCGCGGTACGCGCGCTGGAATTCTTCGATTACCCCGTGGGCGGGAATGCCTCCGAATTGAGGGTCAACGGGCCCTAGCGATGATTGTTTGCCCATCCAGATTTCGCGACAGGAACACGCAATCATTGTTCCAGCCGACATGGCCATCTGTGGCACAAAACACCTGACGTCCCCCGAAAACTTGCTCCATAGGTAGTCCACTATGGATTCAGTCGCAGCGGTATCGCCACCAGGGGTGTGAAGAATGAGGTCGAGACCATTCCGCACATCCAACCCGTTAATGGTCGTCATCAACCCATTCTTGTCAGTGTCATTTACGGCGACGGCACCACCCAGTTCCGGCTTCTGAAGCCAGCCACTGTAATAGCAAATGACGTTTCTCTTGGTGTAACTAGCAAGATCGGCGACGTATCTCCGACGAAGAATGTCGAATGGACTGCCAAGCTGCCCTATTTCCTTCACCAACTCCGACCAATTAGGCATCTCGCTCCTCCCTGTCAACAACCGTCCGCTCTCCGTTACTAACCACTAGCGTCTCAACGATCAGGCGGCGCTCTGGTTGGCCCAACGGGAAATGGTCGCTCGCCAATTTCAGAAGGTGGTCGCGGAGATCGGCATTCAGGCGAAAGCGCTCGTACTGTTTCTCTATTTCGTCCATGTATATCGCTCCAGTTTCCTATGGCTAACAGTACATTTATGGGGAACCTTTCCCCATAATAATTATTAGTGTGGATTCATCATAATTATTAGTCCGCAAACCGAAGCCACAATAACCCGTTGAAATATTGGCATTTATTTCTGTTGTCTTTGCTGAGAATGGCTTTATCGTGAAGATTTCACGATAATTGAGAGCGTGGAGCCAAGGGTTGGCTCTGCTCAGTATTGTCTTCAGGGAGGAAACCGCGTCCATGTCATCTCCATTTCTCAACTCCATTCGCGAATTCATGATGGTGCGCCGCTACAGCAAGCGTACCATTGACTCCTATCTGTACTGGATCAAGTATTTCATAGTCTTCAACGGGAAGAAACATCCCCGTGATACGTCGCCAGCCGAGGTTGAGCGATTCCTTACCTTCCTCGCCGCGGAGCGCACGGTTTCGGCGTCCACACAGGCTATCGCGCTGAATTCACTTGTATTTTTATACGGCAAGTTTCTGGAGAAGCCGCTTGGCGATATCAGCGCGTTCCGCCGCGCCACCCGGCAACGGAAATTGCCGGTGGTCTTGACCAGGGAGGAGGTTTCCCGCCTCCTTCAGCAGCTTGACGGCATGCCGCTGTTGATGGCGTCGCTCCTGTATGGTTCCGGATTGCGGCGGATGGAGCTGGTTCGTCTTAGAGTCAAGGACATTGATCTGGATAACCTGCAGGTTCAGGTCTGGAACGGAAAGGGTTTCAAGCACCGGTTGGTGACTCTGGCGCCAGAGCTCACCGATCCCCTGCGGTTGCAGATCGAGAAGGTTGGCCTTCTCCTTAGGGAAGATAGGCAAGTTCCGGGGTATGCAGGGGTCTGGCTACCTGACGCCCTGGCCCGAAAGTATCCCGCGGCCAGTATGACCCTGGCCTGGCAATTTCTTTTCCCCTCATCTCGGCTCAGCTACGAACCCGGAACCCCTCATCTTCGCCGTCATCACTATGACGAGACGAACGTCAACAAACTGTTGCGAAGGGCGGCCTTCCAGGCGGGCCTGATGAAGGAGGTAGGCAGCCACACCCTGCGCCATTCCTTCGCCACGCATC